>Ga0187878_1001165_pt1 | contig 26629 bp, 25 predicted proteins | sample June2016WEW_17_1_FD_132979 | JGI IMG/M metagenome (GOLD analysis project Ga0187878, IMG submission 132979) | Peatland microbial communities from SPRUCE experiment site at the Marcell Experimental Forest, Minnesota, USA - June2016WEW_17_150 | ecosystem: Environmental > Terrestrial > Soil >...
AATTTTTTATGCTTGACAAACCCCGTGTCCGACAGTTAAATTAGGTCAATGAGGTAATTTAGATAGACCGGTGAGGAAAGGGTTGAGAAAACAGGAGAGTGTGAAATGAAGGAGCTATTCACAACTGGAGAAGCAGCGGAAATCTGCCGGGTCAGTCAACAGACAATAATCAGGTGTTTCGATGCCGGCCGGCTGGAGGGATTTCGCGTACCCGGCTCGCGATTCAGAAGGATACCCCGCGAAAGCTTAATGAAGTTTATGAAGAGCAATTCCATTCCATTGGATGGGCTGGAAACGGGGAAAAAGAAGATTCTGGTAGTCGATGACGACGCTGAAATCGTGGATTTGCTGGTAGAAGTGCTGACGCGTGACGGCCGATTTGACGTCAAGACGGCAACCAGCGGGTACGAGGCGGGGATACAGACGCAGCGGTTCAGGCCGGATTGTATATTGCTCGATTATATGCTGCCTGATGTAAATGGTAATGTCGTTTGCCATACTATCCGGAAAAACCCGGAATTTGAGAACATCCGGATTATTATTGTAAGCGGCGTGATAAAGCAGGAAGAGATAGACCAGCTTTTGAAGTCCGGGGCACAGGATTTCATAAAGAAGCCGTTCGATATTAATGACTTAATCAACAGGATTTGTGCTACGCTTGAGATGCTGCAAAAGACCGCGTAAAACCGGTTGGGTTGTCGGCCACACCCGATGCCGGGGCACAAACGATTGTAAAAACAGCAGCGACAGCTGATAAGTGAGGATGGGCAATATGCCGGAACAGAATCCGGACAATTCTGCCGCCCGCAGGATTGAGCTTGCGGTAGGCCAGTGTGAATCGATTTCAATTCTGCCCGCGGTGGCCGTTCGGTTTCTAACACAACTTGGCCGAATGGAACTGACTCCCGCGTCGCTGGCAGAACTGGTCGAGTCCGACCCGGCGCTTACGGCATTGGTGTTACGCCTCTGCCACAACAAAGGAATCATAATAAAACAATGCGACACGTGGCTGTTGCAGGTGATGGAAAACATATCGCTGCGGGAGATTCGGGACGCGGTATTGTCGGCCAAAATCTGCGGCGGACTAACGGATGACGCAGGGACCGATTTTAGAAAAGAGCTTAGCCGTCACTCACTGGCGTCGGCCTGCTGCGCTAAACTGCTCACGAAATTCATATCTCCCCCCATCGACGGCGATACCGCATATTTGGCGGCCCTGCTGCACGATATAGGCAAATTCCTGCTCGATGAGGTGATGCCGAAAAGTTTCGACTCGCTTTTAGAACAGGCCAGGGCAGACAAGACAAGTTTCTGCAAAGTTGAGCAGGCCAATCTCGGTCTTGACCACACGATACTGGCAAAGCGATTCGCACAGAAGCTTCGGCTGCCCAGTGACATCATACTCGGACTCTGGCTGCATCACAGCCACACGGGCGCAATATCACAAATACCGCAGGCGAGGATAGCGGCAGTTGTGGAGCTTGCGGATATTATCGTTCGCCGGGCGGGCATCGGCGAATCGGGCAGTTATGACGAGCAAATCACGCCTGAAGCAATCGCGGGGACACTGGGACTGACAGCCGAACAAATAAAGCAGGTCGAGCAGCAGCTGCCCGATATAGTCGGCAGCAAAAGCGAAGCGGCAGGGCTAAACATCCTGAAGCCGGGGTGGGCATATTGCGACGCATTGCGAGCTACGGCGGGGCAGTTAGCTTCCGACAGTTCGAAATTATTCGAGGAAAGCGCCCGGCTGCAAAGCAGCGCGAGCTATTTCGATTTTATTAAAGAGCTGATACCAAAAATCAACTCATCCATGCCCGCGATTGAATTGGCGAAAAATTACGTGGTCGTCTGGCAAAATTATTTCCATACAGGGCCCGTCTGTGTTTATCTTACCGACCAGCTCGAAGAAAATATGGTCGAGGGGACAATCGTTGAGGAACAGGGCAAAGCAAAGACGATTGTGCTGGAAGTGCCTGCGGATGCGGAATTAATCCCGCAGCCGATGCAGGAAAAATTCATCGTATCGGATGCTGACGACAACCTTGACTGGCTGTTCGAACAGTGCGAGGTCAAATTCGACCTTATCCGCACCAAAATCGCGCCTCTTCAGGCCGCAGGCCGTACGGTTGGCTTAATCATATTCGAGCTTCGTCATCCCGTTGGTTCGACAAGCTCACCACAAGCGGGAGGCGATATCGCTGAACGATTTAGGCCTGCCGCAGAATTTGGGGGCACAGTCCTCGATATGCTTGAGACAATCGGCAGCCAGCAGTGGTACGCGGAGCGGTTCGCACAGGCGTTCAGCGGGCAGCGTTCAGCGGATAGCGTTCAGACAACGGAAGGTGGAATGTCTGGATCCCCTGCTGCCAACCAAGTAAGCAACCACTCGGGGACACCCGCCAAAGACATACGGGTGCAAGCAGGGAGAGCGGATGTCGAAGAATTGGTGGAAATGGCGGCGGGAGCGGCACACGAATTGAATAATCCGCTGTCGGTCATATCGGGACGGGCGCAGTTGCTGGCCAAAAGTGAAAACGACCCGGACAGGAAGCGCATCTTAGAGCAGATTCAGCAAAACGCGGGCGAGCTTTCCGGCATCATCGACGATTTGATGAGCTACGCGAACCCGGAACAGCCGAGGCCTACTGAAACCGCCATAGGACAAATAATCAATGACGCGGTAGATTTGACGAAACAGAAAAAGCAAATGAATCAGCTCGATATCAAAATCGACATTGCGGCTGATACGCCGGTGGTATTCGTTGACTCGGCACAGATTTCCTGCGCTATTTCAAACATCATCTGCAACGGGCTTGAGGCATACGCGTCCGGCTCCCCCGACAAAGACATTCGAGGGCAGGCCGGCGCGATAGCAATAGAGGTCTCGGCGAATAAAGTGAACCGAACTGTAAGTATGCAGGTAATCGATTCGGGCCGGGGTATGGATGAACAAACGCTCGCCAGGGCGACGCACCCGTTCTTTTCCGCGAGGCCGGCAGGCAGAAAACGCGGAATGGGCCTTGCGCACGCGCAACGGCTGATAGAGATAAATCACGGCACACTTTCGTTAGCGAGCCAGCCGGATAAAGGAACGACTGTTACGGTCGTCTTGCCCTGTAAGTAGCGTACAGCGGACAGCGTGTAGCGGACAGGTCAAGAAATCCTAAATACTAAACCCTAAATCCGCCACAGGCGGACCCCGGCCTAAGGCATGCCGGGGCAGGCAAGTTCAAAAATAGTATAAGGGGACACTTATGATTTTACGATTTTCGTAAAAAACTTTGATGAAAAATATACGGATAAACGTTACCCGTCTTCGCCTTTGGCTACGCCGGGGCAGGCAGATAGCCTAAGTTAACGAAGATGGGAGATATGGGCAAGCCCTTCGACAAGCTCAGGGTAAAATGGATAAGGTGAAAAAATATTTTCATCTCAAAAAGCGATCAAAAAGTGAGGCAAAATGGGGTCAAATTGATAAAAGTGAGGGTCGTTTTGACAAAAAGTGAGCCAAAATGCGCGCGTTTTGATAGGTTTTGATACCCTTTTTTCAGTTCGATATATTAGCGGAATTAATTGTAAAGATGGGGGGCTTTTAGTTTTGAGTTGAGGAATGCCACCGGAGGCGGAGAAAAGGAAGTTTTTCAAAGCAAAAAGTAAATGGCAATCCGCCGTCGCTTTAAGCTATGGCGGACGAGAATTGCGGTATCCCTAAGGGATGGATTTAAGTTTGACGGGGGATGAGAACTATCTACTCGGACTTTTGGTGTTCTAACAATTTTTCACGTCGTTGTTTTTCCCTGGCAAACAGGATAAAAATACCTGGTCCAAAGGCCCACAGAAGAACTGTCCCTGCGAATACTAAGCCAGCGTATGAGCCCCTTGCGCAATAGCAGGTTTCCTGACGGGTCGCATAAACAGGAACTGCCACGATCAACTCTAAAACGCTTCCTGCAATTAAGCCGCGAATTACACGCCCTGCCCAGGTGTAGCTGTCCGACTGACGCCAGTAGACACAAAAGATGACCGACCAAAAACACCACAAAGCCAAAGGAATCAGCAAAAACGCATACCTCAAGAGCGCCGTGCCCATATCGATAACAAATTTACCGCTGAATAAATCCATAACGGAGTATAACAATCCAACTGATAACAGCGTCACCGCAAAAGCCGCACCCACCGCCGCTCGTTTCATAGGCCGGCCAGAGGGCTTAACTTTAATTTTCCACATTTGCCGGGGACTCAAAAACAGCCACTGTGTCATCACAAACAACCCTATGTATATTAAACTAAAAACATAAAATAATTTATCGGTGTTTCCATCGGAAGGGAGAAAAAGTCCGAATATGGCTATCGCGGGGGTGCCCATAATCCCCACCTTACCAATCACTCCAAATACATACAAACAGCCGGCAGCAAGACACAAAATCCATAGAACCAACAAAACCCACCGCAACCGACATGCAACCTTTTGAGATTGTGTCATAAATATTTCTCCTGTCAGAATTGCATTTTAGGCATCCACAAATTAAATACAAGAAAAACCCCGGTGAGATAGGCAAGGCCATCTCACGGGGCGAGCATCATTTTTAGGTTAAAAATCGTACTTTGGCATTGTATCTGATACTTACGGTTACTTTTGATGACAGGTAGGGGGGCACACCGTTGTTTTTAAGCTAAAAAAGAAGATTATATGAACATCTTCATTATAAAGCTGCTTTTGGGTATACAGATGCGTTGAAAATCAGTACAATGAGGGCATTAAAGATAATCTTGACTTAGACCGAAAGAAAGAGTATACTTTATCGGGTTACGAATGCCGGACGAAATACAAGCTAAAAGCCAGGTGCCTCCTCCTATATTAATCGCGGCTATTATATGCGATTGGGTTATAATTGACGCTTTAACCCAAAAACCAAGTATTATAGGAGCATTTGAGGTTATAGGTGCTCAAAGTTACCCTGCGAGGCATGGGCGATTAGCTTTCTTTTGCCAACTTACGAATGGACATGGCAAAACTCCGGTAACTGTTAAATTGGTAGATGTCCAAAAAGAAGACCAAACACTTTTTGAGCAGACTATAGAATGGGAATTCAAAGATGTTAGAGCGGTAGGAAATTTTACGTTTGATATAAATGGAATTGTGTTTCCCCATTCAGGCGAATATAGGTTTCAGATTTTTGCTGGAACAAATTTCTTGGGCGAACGAAGAATAATATGCGGTGAGATTAAAATGAATCCCGGAGGAAATGTTAATGCATAGCGATATGGTTGAATCAAAAGGGCAAAGCGTTGGAGCTATATGTAGCGGGTTTGTTCTTGGTTCGGGGGTCTTTTTGCAAGATGTCGCGGAGACCATAGCCACAACACAACCAAATTTTGATGAATTCAAAGATCTATGCGCTGACACTCCACTTAGATTTCCTCGCAGTCTATCAGCTGAAAATATGCAGGCTATTGAGGACGAAATAGATGCTAATGAAGCACTAGATTCACTCAAAGAACCCGGGAGTATAAGTATTGAAGATTTCAAAAAGGAACTCGGATTGTAAGCTGATACATGAATGTATTCAATCGAATTGAAGCCCAGAGCTCAGCGCTTTATAAAAGATCAAACAGGGAAGATACAAGCACAAATTATCAAGCGAATTGAAACACTCCGTAACGATCCACACCCGCAAAACAGCCGACTGCTTCATACGACACAAAAACTCTATAGGCTCACTTGCGGCGATTATCGTATTATCTACCAAGTCGATGACGGAAAGTTGCTAATAACAATTGCGACAATCGGAAATCGCAAAGATGTCTACAGGCAAATTTAGCAGACAAATCCGTGATCGCAAAAAACTCACAGGTTATATAGTTCATCATCTTTGAGGATAGTGAAGCCAGCGGATTGGATCACTTTTTGGGCCTGCGCAGACTGGGCCTCCTCAATCTCAAGGCAGCAAACGCCTTTCAAGTTCGTCTGGAGGACGAAGCCATAAGCGTCTTTGACGTTTATGTTGTTTTGGGCGAGGGCCGAGGTGAGCAATTCGAAATTGCCGATTTTGTCGGGGATTGAGATTGCGATGATATCCTTCAACGCACAGGCGCAGCCGAGATTAGCAAGCGCGAGGTATGCCTGGCTGGGGTTATTGACGATGAGTTTGACAAGGCCATAGTCGCCCCTGTCCTGAATGGTAAAGGCCCGGATGTCGATATTGTTATCAATCAAGCTTTTTGCCATAGCCATTAGCCGGCCGGGTCTGTTTTCGAGGAAAATGGTCAGTTGCTTTGCCATAGGGTTCTCCTATTCTTTTGGCCTGAGGTCAATTACGCGTTTGGCTTTGCCTTCCGAGACGGGAAGGGAATTCGGCTCGTGCAGTTCGACAGAGGGATGCAGGATAATGGCCGAACGCAATTCTTCGGTGATGCGTGCCTTGAGTGCTTCGAGCTGGGATGGGTCGCCGAGGAACAATTTGGGGTAGATTTCGACTTTTACGGTAAGGTGGTCGAGGTCGCCGCGTTTTTCAACCTGGATTATGTAATTGGTGGCGACTTCGGGTATTCGCATCACGACTTCTTCAATCTGCGACGGAAAGAGATTAATCCCGTTGATTATGAGCATATCGTCGGTGCGTCCCATTATGCGCGACAGGCGGCGATGCGTTCTGCCGCAGGGACAGGGGTCGGTATGCAGATATGCGAGGTCTCGCGTGCGGTATCGCAGCATCGGGGTTGCCCTGCGAATTAGATTAGTCAGAACGACCTCGCCCGAATCGCCGTCCCTGACGGGTTCACCTGTGTCGGGGTCGATGATTTCGACGATATAGCCATCCTCCCAGAGATGCATATCGTTTTTATAGACGCACTCGAAGGCGACGCCTGGCCCGTTAAGCTCGCTTAGGCCATAGGAATTATAGGCATCGATATTCCAGGTACGCTCGATTTTTTTGCGGATATCCTCGGAATGGGGTTCGGCACCTGTGAACGCTTTTTTGAGCGACAACTCCTCGCGTTTGACTTCGGCTTCTTCGAGCTTGGTATGAACGTGCAGCAGGTAGCTGGGCGTAACGTGCACGACGGTTGTGCGAAAATCCTTCATCGTTTTAATCTGCCGTTTGGTGTTGCCCCCGCCGATGGGGATTACCGCCATACCGACTTTTTCCGCGCCGTAGTGCATTCCGAGGCCGCCCGTGAACATCCCGTAGGTCATCATATTCTGGAAGACGTCCGCGCTGCATGCGCCTGTTGCGAATATGCATCTTGCCATCAGGTCCGCCCAGTTATTAACATCTTCTTTCGAATAGTAAATGACCGTGGGAATTCCGGTTGTGCCGCTGGAGGAATGAATCCGCACCACGTCTTTCATATCCACGGCGAGCAGTCCTCGAGGGAAATTTAGGCGGAGGTCGTCTTTTGTAGTGAACGGAATTTTGCGCAGGTCGGCAAGCGAGCGGATATCCTCCGGCGAAGAAATTTTCGCCTGGCGAAGCTGCTTTTGATAGAAAGGGGTCTTTAACGCCCAGCCAATTGTTTCCCGCAGGCGTTCTAATTGTATTGCTTCAAGCCGAGACCTGTCGGCTGTCTCAATTTCCTTGTTCCAGAAAGGCACATCCATCAAATATCCTTCGCAAAGCCCGGTTCGTGACTCGTGACCCGGGTCTCGTGACTCGTTCGAGAGACGAGCCACGGGCGACGATTAACTCTACAGGCCTTCGATTTCCTTGCGCGTAACGACTTTTACGCCCTTATCCGCGAGAATTTTCGTGGCATTGTCGGTATCTTCGAACCTGAAGACCAACAGCGCATTATCGCTGAACTTTTCGACGAAGCCATACATATACTCGACGTTTACGTCGTTGTCGGCGAAGACCTTGAGAATTTCCGCGAGTCCGCCGGGCTTATCGCCGACTTCAATTGCGACGACGTCGGTGAGATTCGCCACAAAACTGTTTTTGCGAAGGGTCTGGATGGCGAGGTCTGATTTATCCACGACGATTCGCAAAACGCCGAAGCTCTCGGTCTCGGCGATTGTCAAAGCGCGAATGTTTATATTGTTTTTTCCCAGCAGCGAGCAAACGTCGTAGAGCCGACCCTTCCTGTTTTCCAAAAACACCGATATCTGTGTTAGTTTCATTGGCGTCCCCTTTATATTATTCTCTTGTCAATAATTCGTTTGGCTTTGCCCTCGCTTCGCTGGATGGTCTTCGGCTCAACAAGCGTAACCTTGACGCCGATGGACAGGGCCGCCTCTATTTCCTTTTTAATTTTCTGAGACAACTCGTTTAATTTCTTGACCTCGTCGGAGAAAATCTTTTCCTCGACTTCGACTAAGACCTCGACCTCGTCGAGCTGATGTGCTTTGCGGTCAACGATAATCTGGTAATGCGGCTGAGTACCCTTGATGCCCAGCAGGACGTGCTCAATCTGCGACGGGAAGACGTTTATGCCGCGGACGATAATCATATCGTCGGTTCTGCCCTTGATTTTGCTGATTCGCGGGCTTGTCCTGCCGCATTTGCACTTGTCATAGCGAATGCTGACGATGTCCCTTGTGCGATATCTGATGAGCGGGATTGCCTGTTTTGTGAGCGTGGTGATGACGAGTTCGCCTGCCTCTCCGGCCTCAACTTCCTGGTCTGTCTCGGGGTCGATTATCTCGGGGTAAAACACGTCGCTGTATATGTGCAGCCCGTCTTTATGGGTACATTCCTGCGCGACGCCCGGCCCGATGATTTCCGAAAGCCCGTAAACGTCGGTCGCAGACATATTCCAGATCTGCTCGATTTCCTTTCGCATCGACTCGCTCCAGGGTTCCGCGCCGAATATGCCGATTTTCCAGTTGCCCTTGGCGGGGTCGATTCCCATCGCTTTGGCCTCTTCAGCCATATAAAGCACGTAGCTTGGCGTGCAGGCGATGACTTTCGGCTTGAAATCCTGCATAATTTTGAGCTGGCGAGCAGTTTGCCCCGCCGAAGTTGGTATTATTCTCATACCCAGTTCGAGTGCGCCGTAATGAAAGCCCAGTCCGCCGGTAAACAGACCGTAGCCATAAGCGATTTGGATTGTGTCACCGGGTTCACCGCCTGCGCAGCATATTGTTCTTGCCATAACCTCCGACCACAGCGAGACGTCGTACCTGGTATAGCCGACAAGTGTGGGATTGCCGGTGGTGCCGCTTGAGATATGTATTTCGACTATATCCTTGTCTTTACCCGAGAAAAGCCCGTAAGGGTAATTGTCCCTCATATCTATCTTGGTGGTAAAGGGCAGGCGTTTGATGTCGTCGATGCTCTTGATGCTGTCCGGCTTTACGCCCGCGTCGTCGATTTTCTTTTTATATACTGCACAGTTGTTGTATATGTAAGGTATGAGTTTTTTGAGGTAATCCGATTGCAGCTTTTTGAGTTCCGCCGGCTGCATACACTCAATTTCTTTTTTCCAAATCATAATTGGCCCATTTCCCTTCCTTTAAGAAATACCCCCTTGTTTTCTTCAACGTATTTCTTTTTAAAAACCGCTTCTATCGCTTTTTGCCAGCATTCCACTTTAATCGGCAGGTATGCCGAAAGCACGCCGACAAGGAAAACATTCAGGTGACGCGGATTTCCGATTGCTGCCTTGGCTTTTTCGAGATATTCGGTGAGGTCTTTGCCATCGGCCTTCAGAAACACCTTTAGCCGGTCATGCTCTTCCGGGTGGAAACATACCAGCAGGTCCGCTCCCCCCTGCTGAACAATCGGTGAAAAAATCTTTTTGCCGAACCGAATGTGCGATTCGACTGAGCCGCCTCGCTGGGCCATTCCGTGAACCTCGGATTTCTTGACGTGGTAGCCCGCGTACATCGCCGCCCAGCCGCAAATTTCCGCGGCCTTCAAAATCCCCTGTCCTCCCGTCCCGCCAAAGGTTATGTTGTAGGTCTTGTCTGCCATTGTTCTCTCACAGCGCTATTGCCTGAGCAGTTTACATGGATGTCTTGAAATTATAACCGATAACGCGTCTTCGTTAATACGTTTTTCGACAAGGGCGTCAAACTCGGCCCTGTTCTTCGGGTCGATGACATCGACGTTATCCGCACCGCATGCTTTGCAGAGGTCTTCGAGGATGAGTTTCTTTGTCGGCTCATTTCGTATGGTTAATCCCGTGGCGGGGTGCTGCTGGCCGCCGGTCATAGCGGTAGTGGAATTATCAAGGATGAATATGACGCCTTTTGCCTTGTTGTAAGCGGCGTTGATAAGGCCCGTTATTCCCGAATGCACGAACGTGGAATCGCCCACGACGCCGACGATTTTCTTGTCGGGTGCGCCTTTTCTCCAGCCCTCGTTGAAGGTTACTCCCGCTCCCATACACAGACAGGAATGAAGCGCGGAAGTGGGAGGCAGGCAGGCAAGCGTGTAACAGCCGATATCGCCGGCGACGTAGAAATCGAGTTTTTTAAGCGTCGCAAACGTTGCCCAGTGGGGACATTCCGGGCACAGACGCGGTTTTCTCTTTGCGGATTTTATCTCCTGTTTTATCTCGCCCTTGACAACCGCTGGAATTAATTCCGGCAGCAGTTCACCGATTCTGAAAGATGGGTCTTTGGCGTGGCATTTCAGCCCCAGCGCCTTAACGTGCTCTTCGAGGAACGGGTCAAGCTCCTCGACCACGTAAAGCTTTTTGACGGTTTTGGCGAAGGCGCGAATTTTGTCATCGCAGAAAGGATACGTCATACCCAGTTTAAGATAAGAAGCATCAGGGTAGTTTTCCTTAAGGTACTGGTATGAGACGCCTGAAGTAATGAAGCCGATTTTTTTGTCGCCCGGCTCGATACGGTTGAATTTTGTCTTTTCGGACAGGGCCTTGAGTTTGTTGAGGCGTTGTTCGACAAGGATGTGTCTGCCGTATGCGTTTCCCGGCACCATTACGTATTTGGCTATATTTCTTTCGAAGGGTGGCTGTTGGGGCACGACCCTGTCGCCAAGTGTTACGTCTTCTTTTGTATGTGCGACACGCGTAGTCATTCGCAAAATTACGGGCGTATCGAATTTCTCGCTTATCTCGAAGGCCTGCTTGACATATTCTTTCGCCTCTCTCGGGCTTGCCGGCTCGAGCATAGGCAGTTTGGCGTAGATGCTTACCCACCTGGTATCCTGTTCATTTTGAGACGAATGCATACCCGGGTCATCGCAGACAACGACTACAAAGCCCGCGAGTATCCCCGTATAGGAAGACGTCATCAGGGGGTCAAGTGCGACGTTTAAGCCGACGTGTTTGCAGGCGAACAAACTGCGGACGCCGCTTATGGCTGCGCCAAGAGCGACCTCGTAGGCCACCTTTTCATTGACTGACCACTGAACATCAAGCTCCGGGAAGGTGGCTAATGTTTCAAGTATCTCGGTTGAGGGTGTTCCGGGGTATGCGCAGGCGACCTTTAATCCGGCCTCGTATGCCCCAAAAGCAAGGGCCTCATCGCCCGAAAGCAACGACTTTTTGGACATCTCATTCTTGCTCATATAACAATATTATAATAGGGACTCAGGTGTCTCGGTTCAATAAAAAAAGCCCGGCTTTTGACCGGGCTTTTCGTTAAATCAAACAAGTTTTTTTAGAATGTGTACGTGACGGTGAAGTAGAAAAACAAGGCGTCATCATTGTTGAGATGTGAATAGTAGTTTCCGGGCATAAAATATTCGCCGACCAGGCTGCCACTGAGCTGTTTTGAGAAAGTATATCTCGCCCAGCAGGTTAACAGGTGTCCGCGGAAACTGCCGTTATCGGTGAATTTGGGATTACCCTTAAAAGTGTTTTCGTCGGACCAGAGCAGATTCCAGTCAGTAAGAATTTCCCACTGACTATTCGGTTTGCACTTATGCCCAAAGTCAAGACGGTGCATGTTGGATATAAGTTTATCTTCCATATTGGGCACATAGGGCCCTTGTAAGAGCTCGCTCCACTGCGGCCACTGCCCCCATAACGGGTTAAATGCCTCAACTTGTTTTGTGCCTGGGTCATCACCCGACAGATACTCATAGGTAACGTGCAGCTTATTATCGATGTCGTCTTTGAAACTGTATTCGAGAGTGGACTTTTCACCAAAGGCCATAAGATGTTCGGTTTGGTCATTGGCAGTAACTAAGGTAGATGGCGAAGCTGAACGACCTGTCTGCACGGCACCTTCGACTCGGTAACCCCAGTTATCAGAAAGCGGACCAGAAAGTGCGCCGCCTAATGTGTATATCTCGGCCTTTTTACTACATGCCTCACGTGCGGCTTCCGTCGGCAGATTGCGAGCCCATCCGTCAACAGGATTATTATTCTTGTACATGAGATAACCTTCGACCTGCATTTTCTCGTTGCTCTTGTCAGTTAAATACAGAATCGCACCATTCTCCTGCTCCTGCGTTACAAATTTGGTTCTGTCATTGATGGGTTTGAGCCACCAGTCAGAGTTGGGCATATTATGAATGTAAATCATGTCGAGCTTGGTCTTCTCAGCCAAATCATAAGTGAATCGAGCGGCGTCAAAGTAGAAGGTCCGGGAACCGTCCATGGGTGTTCCATCACCGACAAGCCAGCCCTGTCCGAGGAATATATCCTGACGGCCAATGGTGGCGGTTACCGGCAAATCGAGGAATTTTTTCATAGACACGTTAAAATTATCCATAATTATTTCATCGAAGTCTGTGAACTGGTCTTTGCTTTGCGGCTGGTCCCATGTTACAAATTCCCAAGTGAACCTTGTATTAATAGAGGTGTTTTCATCCAGTTTAAACTTGTCCCACAGACGGGTACGGTATCTCTCCCAATGAACGTCATTGTTGGACCACGTCTTGTATGTAGCGTCGCTGTTAAGTCCGTACCAGTTGTAACCAGCGTTCTCCCTGAATCGGAAATCCATTCCCTGTTCGAGCCACGGTTCCGGATTGTGGAACCAATCGGACTGGTCCGATGACGCCTGGACGCTTGCCGGTGCCGTACTGGCTGGGGTCTGGGCTGCCTGTACCTGCGCAGCGACAAGCAGACCGGCCAGTAAGAACACAAAACCCAAAACTATCTTTGTTCCGTTCTGTGCCATTTTGCACTCCTTAATTAGCGGTTATTGTTTTCCCTGCCTGAATACAAACGACGGCCTTTGTCACACTGGACGTACCGAAAATCCACCCACTGAAAATTTCGGTGCTCGTCCCATATTCCCTTATGTATCGGTGTTAGTATGCCAAAGAGACCACAAAAAGCAAGACCTTTTTTTGCCCTTTAATTCATAATTTATGTCAGGTCCGCAAGGTCCTGTAAAAACACAAAAGGCGGGTTTTTACCCGCTAATAATGCTATAACAGCCCTAAAAGAGCCATTGCGTTATCACGCAGAATTTTTCTTTCAAGCCCTTGTGGAAGTTTCAGATTCTTTAATAGTAACAGGGTCTTGCCCTGGTCGGTCCACGGAGAATCAGTGCCGAAAAGGACGCAATCGGCGGGATGGGCCAGTATGATTCGCCTCGCCTGGTCGGGGGTAAGATATTCGAGTGACCACGATAGCTCCATATAGATGTGTTTCCCAGCTAAACTTTGCTCAACATCCTCCCACTGCTGCCACGCCCCTAAGTGCGTAGCGACAAATTTTAATCGCGGGAACATCTCCGTAACTTTCAGGATTCTCCGGCAGTCAGCCCTGTCATCTCTCACAAATGAAATATCATATCCCGTGTGAGCTACCACCATAAGGTCGTTTCGCTCAAGCTCCTCGTAAACAGGCAGCATCCTGTCCTCATCGAGGCGGTAGTCCTGGTAATACGGATGCATTTTGACTCCCTTGAAGCCGGCTTCTTTAATCAGGGCGATTCTCTCCTTCCATTTTGTATCAGCCGGATGAATCGACGGGAACATTATAACCTTGTTCGTCTGTATTTTTTTACACCAGTTGAAAATCGGGGTGAACTGTTCGGGCGTTGTGGCAATGCAGCATATCACGCTTCGGCTGATGCCGTTGCGTTCCATAGAATCTGTCAGCGCCGTTATCGTCCCGTCGAGAAAGGCATTAACGCCCGGTGCTTCAGACAGCAGTTTCTTCATCGCCAGCGGCGCCAACTCATCCGGGAACGCGTGTGTGTGAAAATCAATTGTCCCATTCTTAGTCATATTCACAATCATAAATCATAAATCACAAATCGTAAATCCTTTTGTGTATTGGGGTATTTGTGGTAGAATCCGCAACAATTCAGTGAAAAGATGGAGGTATAACAGAATGGACAAGATAAAAGCGTTTCTCAAGAGAGACAAGTTCGCGGAACTGGCCGGCATTGAGCTTCTGGAAGTATCGCCCGGCTCGGCAAAAGCCAGAATGAAAATCGGGCCGCAACATCTTAACGGCGTCGATATAGTGCACGGAGGAGCGATATTTACGCTTGCCGACCTCGTCTTCGCCGCGGCGTCGAATTCTCACGGAACGGTCGCCGTAGCAATCAACGCCTCAATATCATTCATCAAGGCATCATCGGGAGGCACACTGTTTGCCCAGGGCAGGGAAATCGCGTGCAATCCGAAATTAGCAACATACAGTATCGATATTACCAACGAGGCAGGCGAGATAATAGCCGTCTTTCAGGGAATGGTGTACAGAAAAAAAGACAGCTTGCCTGACGTTCAATCGACTTAGAGGCGCTCGGCTTAGGTACGGTGACGTGGTTCGACTCTGCTCACAACAGGTTGAGAAGGAAACACTAAAAGGAATGCCCTGAAATGTTGGTCTTTACTGCTAATTCAGTGTGTTCCGGCGACTCAAACCATTTTTGCCAAGCCATCGAAGCAAATTTGCGACCAGGTTTCCATAGTATCACGAACCAGTCGCAATTCGGGGATACTCATAAAGCCCATCTGCGTTATCATTTGCCCTTTTCTGTTCACCTTCGGCTCATCCAAAGCCCACAAATGAACGATTCCCAAATGCACCTGGCCAACCTCGTTTGAATCATCGTTGAGCAAGGCAACAACCCTGTCTTTATATTTTGTTTCTATCGACACTTCTTCAGCCACCTCACGCTGTACGGCGGCAAGATAGGTATCATAGAAATTGCCGAAAAGGGGCATATCGTCGGTCGGGTTTATGTGGCCTCCGATGCCGATAGAGCGTTTTGCGACAAGACGGGTTTCGCCCGCGCGTTTGCCGCGGACGTAGCTAAGGTATTTGCCGTTGCAGGTCATAATCACATAAGGAATGAGCTGCTTAAAGGATGGGTCTTTTTCGGCTTGTGGCCGGGGCATAAAACGGGGGACGCCCGGGGCAAAAAGTTTGTCGATATACTTTTGTGTATCCATCGCAAGGCCATTGAACGCACCCACCTCTTCAAACACCTTCCGCTGAACTACCAATACCTTTTCATCCTGTGCCATTCCCTGCTCCGTTTTCTGTTAGATGTGAACGACGAATCAGACCGCCATACCGGATACCTCGGTCTCGAAAACCATCTTGTCGTTGACCATCCCCTGGATATAGGCGTCGTATATCCTGCCCGGCTTGAATTTTGTTATTTTGCCAAGGAGCAACAACCGCTGGCCCGGCTCGACTGTCGAACGAAACTTGGCCGAGTCAATAGCGGTAAAGCCAATGAAGCCCTGCTCCCCCATAATCTTTCTGACAAAGAAACTGAGCAACTGAGCCGCTGCCTCTACCATAATCACCCCCGGCATCAATGGTCTTCCCGGTATGTGCCCGCGAACCCAGAACTCCTTGTCGGTTACGTCCTTGTAGCCAAGCACAAGCATATTGGGCTTGTCATACCAGAGCACACCATCGAGTTGCTGCATCTCGTAATTTTGGGGATTGACCTTGAGGATGTCATCCCTGTTGAAAACGGGTTTGCCCGCAAGGTTAATCTGCGATAAATCGAATAATAGCGGTCGAGGCATTATTAAACCCCTGAGAATAGGGACTTGGCGCAATTGCTATCCGTTAGTCGGCCCCTGCGGTGCCGGTTATGTGCACCACAGACCGATATATGCCAAATCCGGCGTCCTAAATACTGTCCTACTGCGTTGTTCTGATTTCCAGGACCTTATTGCGAACTAACTGAGCCGCCTGCTTAATACCCTGCATCTGCTTGCGAACCCGCGTCCCTGCGGCCTTGTTTCCGCCCTCGGCCTTGCTTATGTCTGCTTCAATTTCTGCTACCAGCACTTTCAGGTTTTCGTACTCTTGCATCGAATAGTCCTCCACTTATGTGGTTAACGTTCTTTCGTTTTCAAGCTTCGAATGCCTGAAACTTAACTATACAATGACGAGTTGTCAAAGAAAATCCGCGATTTTGCGAAAAAAACCGCTATCCCCACAAGCCGGCTAATGGCCCAGTTTTTTGGTCAACTCCGCGATTCTTTTGCCCCAGCGGGCGCAAAGTTTCTCGACCCTCTGGTCGGGCTTGCCTATCGATACCGGCCCATAGTGGTCGCCCTGCGGGTCGCCCTGGATTACCATCCCATTGATAATCATCGCCTGAAGTATGCTCAAAACCGTTGTCTCGTTGCCCCCGCCGATATTGGCTGCGCTTGTGAAAGCCGCGCCGACTTTACCATCTAATTGCCCGTGCTTGACCACCGCGTCGTCGATAAGCTGCTTAATCTGTGCCGCCATACCACCGTAATAGGTAGGCGAACCAATCACTATCGCGTCATACACGAGCAGGTCGTCAACTTTTACCTTCGCGATATCTTTGCAGTCCGTCTCCAGGCCGCCTTCGTTCATCGCCTTAGTTATCATATCCGCCATCTGCTTTGTATTGCCGCTTCTTGAATAATAAATAACTAATCCCTTGGCCATCGTTTACCCTTTTTCATATTTATCCACGAGTTCTGCAAATTTTATGCTTGTAATCCAATTTCCCTTCCTGCCATCCAGTGGTTTGATAGTATTTACATTATACTTCTTATTTCTCCAATCAATGTTTTTGATATTTTCTATAACTGTGTTCTCTCCTCCATCAATTCCAACCCACCAACTTCCATTATTTTTCCCATTTTCGTAAACCTCTTGTCCTGTTTTTTTGAACTTTACTGTACTGGGTGAGCCATGTTTAGAAACGAGATACTGGTATTTATCAAGTGCGTATTTTAAATAATTATAAAAATAATTACTCGCCACATCTAATGCTTTGTTACGAACAAAAAACTCCCAATTTATTACTTGAAAATCTTTCCCACCTATAAGCCCAGACGTTTCGGGAACTAATGCGATATGAAAAATCTGGCTCTCTGCTAATTGAAACGTCTCTTTCAAAGGTTCAATCACAGCTACTCTTTGGTCGCTTATTTGGCCAATTAATCTTGCTTCAGAAACCTTGTCAAACATTTTTGCTTCAATTACGATAAATATTTTCTTTGGTTTGAGTATTTCAATGATGACATCGGGCGTGTCTTTTCCTTTTGTGGAAATTTTTCTTCCAATATTTCTATCCCCAGACGCCTCCTTCAAGTTGTATTCAGTAAAGAATATAAAATTATCCCCTGTCGATTCTTCGTTAACTTCAGCCGGAAAATTATTTATTGCTCTTAGAAAATGATAAAAATTACTCAAGCCGTTATTGAATAATAATGCAGGAAGAACAGTTCCGGTAAAAAACTTTTCTTTACGATTAAAAGGAAGCTCTTCGTTAAACCATTTGGAAAAATTATCGTAATTCATTTGATGTCTCCAAACAACCTTACGTTTTAATCTTTGTTAATGTCATGCTTTGTCTTCTAATAACCTTCCCTCTTCGTAGATATGTGCCGTCCAGTAATCAGCCCAATGGGCGAGAAGCGTTAAGGGTTCCTCTTTATGGGCAACACATTTGTTGTCTTCGACGTATTGGCCATCGTGGTAGAGTATCGCCTGCGCCTCGGCATCAGATAAAGGAATATATTTTGAGATAAGATACAAACTGCGGGCCGCCAGACCCATTTGAACAACTTCAGGATTGATTTTGTATGCGATACCCCGTTTTTTAACCTCCCATTCATTTTCATTTTTTATATAGAGCGGCTTTCCCGGCATTCCGACTTTGCCGACATCGTGAAACAAGCCGACAATTACGCAGCTTTCGTCGGAGATTTGCGACGCCAGAAAATCACGGAATTTCAGCAGGTTCTCGGCAACGCCGACGCTATGGCGGAGCAGCCCTTTGCCTTCGTGGAGGTGAAAACGTGTGCTTGCTGGGCTCGTAAGCCAGCTTGTCTCGGTTTCAAGCATTTTGATAAACGCGTCGAAACTGTCTTTTCTTTTAACAACTCTGGCCTTTAATGCGGAATATCTTTCTTCCAATTCTTTTTCGCTCATAACTTATCTGCCTTAAGCGGAATTATCTCCGGCTTGCCAAAACCGTCTGGAATTGTAAACTCAAAAACCTTTTCGTCAATAACTTCATTGACCTTCGGCCTGGCAAAATTTATCTCGTAAATATCGCCCTCGGTTGAGACCGCTGAGATTCTCGCAGGCAGCATCAATTGCTTATCAATCCATACCTCGACTGATTTGTAATCATCCTTGTAAATCGAATCAGGTTTGACCTTCAAATGCAGATGCGTTAACCCGTTTGGTTCACCAAGAAGATTGACATCAAATTGCTGCTGCAAATCTTCCGTCTTGTCAAAACCAATCAGCGGGAAATTCCTCCTGGCTAATTCAAATGCGTCAATCGGCTCATTGGTCTCGGCCAACTGCCTCTTCTGCATCTGCTTAATCTGGTAATCGATATGCGTAAGCCATTGGCCATCGAAGATATATTGCTCGCCGTATTTCTGCTGAGGATTTTCGTCCTGTGTGAGGGTGTCGAAGTTTATGCGCAGCTTTGAGCCATTGCCGAGCCGGACGTAATACAGATTTCCCGTTCGCAGCGTTTTTGATTCGAGTAATGGCTGGCTGAAAAGGTAATTGACTTCGCATTGATACGACCTTAACTGGGTTGTCTTTTGTCTAAGACCATCCAGAATCGCCGGCACTGAATTCGCGTCGCTCGTCGATTGCTCTGCGCAAAACGCCAAGCCGCATACACCTGTAACCGCCGCCACAATGACCGTCATTTTTATAGTATTGAGCATCAGTTTTTACCTGCCGTCGATAATCTTGAGTAAACCAGCGATATTTTCAATAACAAAATCGGCATACTGCGCGAATTCATCGGCCTTGTGATGATTTTTCAAAAGCACCGGAATCGCTTTTGCGGCCCTGGCACAAAGCAAATCGAAAAGATAATCGCCGACAACAAGCGACTCCTGCGGCTTTATCCCAAACCGCTCGCAAAGATACAAGACGCCAAAGGCATCGGGCTTAACCGGCCCTTCTTCCCTGCCCACAACCGCGTCGAATTTCAAGCCGTGTTTTTCCGCAACCGCAAAGGCGTTTTGTCTCTTATTGCGGGTCAATATGCCTATGAGTATGCCTCTCCTGCGCAATTCTTCGAGCGTCTCTTTTGCGCCGGGATTTAATGTCGATTCAGCAACCGCCTTTTCCTCATGAGCCAGCAAAATCCCCTCCGCCTGTTCCCGCTGCCTCGGCGTCATCTTTTCCATCAGTTCCAGAATCGGCCCGGCATCGGGCGTATAACCCATCTCCAGACGAATCTCGTCAAAATCAAAAAACGGCTGCGTTATCGTCCCATCCAAATCAAATATTACCGCCTTGATACGCATATCGTAAATCCGGCTGGCCGCAAGTGACGTCCCCTCAGGACTTTCTACGGAGAAGGTCTATCAGGTATCGCGTCTCCTGGCTTATCATACGGTCCCTGCGAACAAGAATCCCCGTCGGGCGCACAAACCTCTCGTTTTCAAATTCAATCGCCTTTATGGTGCCGGCCGCAAGCTCCTGCAGCATCGCCGGACGAGGCAGGATGCTGACGCCCGAATTTATCTCAACGGCCTTTTTGACCGTTTCGACGTTGTCAAATTCCATCACGGGCCTTATGACTATGTTATACCGCTGGAAAATGCCGTCTATCCATATACGCGTCGGGACACCTTCTTCAAAACTGATAAATCGCTCAAACTGAAGTTTATGAATATCAATATGCGATTGTGCTGCCAGCGGATGTTTAGGACTGCACGCCAGAACAAGCGGCTCATCCTCAAAATCATAGACCTCCAGCCTTTTATCCCTCCTCGGCACCGCAACAAGACCGATATCCAGCTCGCCCGCCAGCACCATCTCGTAAATTTTGTCCGCGGTAAAGTACTCCACGTGGACATTGACGTTCGGCTTTTTGACCATAAATCTTTTGATATACTCCGGCAGTGAATGCATCCCGATACTGTAAATCGCCCCGACGTTTACCCTGCACTGTGCCGCCTGCTTCAGCGTGTTCATCTCACTTTTGAGCAATTCGTACCTGTCCACCATATCCCTTGCGGCCCGGTAAAAAATCTCTCCTGCCGTCGTCAATTCCAGCGGCCTTTTCTGCCGGTTCAGCAACTGGCACTTGTGCTCGATTTCCAGTTGAGCCACCTGCTGCGAAACCGCGGATTGACTGACTAAATGTTTGTCCGCCGTCTTGGAAAAACTCCGCAGATCCGCCAAATCGCAAAACATCCTCAACGTTTCTATGTGCATTATAAGTCCCCTTGATGAACCATATTAAACAAACAATCTTGCACTTGCCTTGCCAACGATTAGTATTATCCTTAAATATGCTACTATAAGTTTAACCACAGGCAATTGCATAAGTTTTGCTTATTCTAACAATTGCCTGACAAAAGGCAATCCTGACTTTCAGCTTGATATAACTTGTCAAAATTCGGGATTACGGACAACCAGCCAAAATTCGGAAAGGACGGACTTATGCCTGAACAGGTAAGCACCGGTCTGACAGGTCTCGACGCCATACTTAACCAGCTTCGCAAAGGCGATAACGTCGTCTGGCAGGTTGACAGCATCGAGGACTTCGCCGCCTTCGTGGCCCCCTATGTAAAAACCGCCATCGCCAACGGCCACAAGGTAATCTATATGCGGTTCGCCAGCCACGAGCCGCTTCTCAAGCCGGCGCCGGGTATTCAGATTTTCAATCTCGACGCACACAGCGGCTTCGAATTATTCTCCGCACAGGTCCACAGCATAATTTCCGAACAGGGCATCGGCGCTCACTACGTCTTTGACTGCCTCTCCGACCTGCTAAACGCATGGGCAACCGACCTGATGATTGGCAACTTCTTTATGATTACCTGCCCGTATCTCTTCGAGCTGGACACCATCGCTTATTTTGCGCTGTTGCGAAATAATCACTCATTCAAAACCATCGCCAGAATCCGCGAAACAACACAATTGCTTCTCGACCTGTATAACCTCGAAGACCGCTTTTATATCCATCCGCTGAAGGTCTGGAAAAGATACTCCCCCACAATGTTTCTACCGCATTTGCAGCAGGAAGAAAAATTTGTGCCGATAACCAGCAGCGTTGACGCCAGCCGGCTGTTTTCCCGAATATCCGAACAGGGTATCGAATCCGCCGAGAGAACGCTCGATTACTGGGACCGCCTTTTCATAAGAGCCAGGGAAGTCGCTGAACTTCCTGAAACATCAATTCTGGACAAAAAGCAAACTCTCGACCGGCTGTGCAGGGTAATAATTGGTAAAGAAAAAAGGATTCTCGCTCTTGCCCAGAAGCATTTTTCCTTAAACGACCTTATTAATATCGAAGAGCGTCTAATCGGCACCGGCTTCATCGGCGGCAAAGCAGTTGGTATGCTGCTCGCAAACAACATCGTCTCATCCGACCATTCGCTCGGATTGGCAGGCCATCTCGAAACACACGATTCATTTTATGTCGGCTCGGACGTTTTCTACACCTACATCGTCGAAAACGACTGCTGGAAGCTCCTTATGGAGCAAAAAACCAAAGAGGGTTATTTTAAAGTCGCCCCCGAAATCCGGGACCGGCTGCTCAAAGGCAAATTCCCCGACCAGGTGCGAGAGCAGTTCCAGCAAATGATAGAATACTTCGGCCAGTCGCCCATCATTGTCCGCTCAAGCAGCTTGCTCGAAGATGCTTTCGGCAACGCATTCGCCGGAAAATACGAAAGCTTGTTCTGCACCAACCAGGGCAGCCCCGAACAGCGGCTCGCCCAGTTCGAAAACGCAGTGCGGGAAGTTTACGCGAGCACAATGGGCGACGACGCGCTTGTTTATCGCCTGCAAAGAGGCCTTGACCAGCAGGATGAACAAATGGCGCTGCTCGTTCAGCGAGTATCCGGCTCATACCGCGACAACTACTTTTTCCCGGATTTGGCGGGCGTCGCGCTTTCCTACAACACCTTCGTCTGGAACCCGGACCTCGACCCGAAAGCCGGTATGGTGCGATTGGTCCTGGGCTTAGGAACCCGCGCCGTCGGAAGAGTCGAAGACGATTACCCGCAAACAATCGCTCTCGACGCCCCCCTGCTGCGTCCACTCGCGGATATGGAAGACATCCGAAGATTCTCGCAGCATTACGTTGACCTGCTCGACATCCAGAACAACTGTCTGGCGTCAGTACCTATCCAGGAGCTTCTTAGCAAAAAAATTGACCTTAAAATTGACCTTGTTGCCTCGCCCGACCACGAAATGTCCGAAAAGGCAAAATCGCTTCGGATGACGCAAAAGCAATACTGGCTTGTAACCTTTGAAAAGCTCCTCAAGGAAACCGATTTTGTCTCCTGTATGCAAAAAATTCTCAAACGCCTCGAAACCAGCTACCATTATCCCGTCGATGTCGAGTTCACGGTCAACTTCACAAAAGAAGACAAGTTGATGATAAACCTGCTCCAGTGCAGGCCCCTGCAAACCAAGGGCCGACGCGCGGCCGTCTCGATTCCCACGGACGTAAAAGCGGAAAAGCTGCTGTTTCTCTGCCACGGATATTTTATGGGCGGCTCCATCTCCGCAGACATCAAACGCGTTATTTTTGTTGACCCGAAACAATACGAAGCTGTTCCCAACCAGCAGAAGTATGACATCGCCCGTGCCATCGGCGCACTGAATAAACAAATCACCAACAAAGACGACACCGGCCTGCTGCTTCTCGGCCCCGGACGTTGGGGCACTACCACCCCTTCGCTTGGCGTGCCTGTGAGCTTTTCGGAAATCAATAACGTCACCGTGCTGGGCGAACTGGCCTGTGAAGGAACAAATCTCGTTCCCGACCTGTCTTTCGGAACGCACTTCTTCCAGGACCTCGTCGAAACCGACATCTTTTACGTCGCGATTTTCCCTTCCCACAAGGGTTTTGCCTTCAACGAGAAATGGTTCGCCGCCCAGCCGAATCAACTTGCCTCGCTGCTGCCCGATAAGGCCAAATACGCCGACGTGATAAAGGTCATCGACCTCGCCAATTTCCCCGCCCGCATCCTCGGCGACGTCATCAGCCAGCAGGTCATCTGCTTTCTACCCTGATACGAAAAAGGGGTCAGAAGTCGTTTTTGTAGAAGGGGCACAGCATCCGCCCTGCCTTATAGGTCTATAAGCCAATCTGATGGATTCTATTAAGATTTAGTGCTTTCGCTCGCTCAAAACAGTGGCTATATTATTCGTATTCGCCAAAGTATTTGCTCTTTAACGTATGTCAGTGAATACGCTGATAATATGAAACTAAACCCAATAGCCCATTGCATGACCAAAGAAGGAGGTAACACAAATGAAGGCAAACGCCGTAGTGCAGTCCGTCTATGAACAAGTCCTGAAGCGCAACCCCGGAGAAGCAGAATTTCATCAGGCAGTAAAAGAGGTTTTGGAATGCCTCGAACCAGTCCTTGAAAAACACCCGGAATTCGTCAAGGCGAAAATCGTCGAGCGTCTCGTCGAGCCGGAAAGACAGTTTATCTTCCGCGTCCCCTGGCAGGATGACAAAGGCGAATTCCAGGTCAACCGCGGCTTCCGCATTCAGTTCAATAGCGCCCTTGGACCCTATAAGGGCGGCATCAGGTTACACCCCAGCGTTTACATCGGCATCATCAAGTTCCTCGGCTTTGAGCAGATTCTGAAAAACTCATTGACCGGCCTGATGATGGGCGGCGCCAAGGGCGGCTCCGATTTCGACCCCAAAGGTAAATCCGACGGCGAAGTAATGCGTTTCTGCCAGAGCTTTATGACCGAACTGTGCAGGCACATCGGCCCGGATACCGATGTCCCCGCCGGTGATATCGGCGTCGGCGCTCGTGAAGTCGGCTTTATGTTCGGCCAGTACAAACGAATCCGCAATGAGTTCACAGGCGTCCTGACGGGCAAAGGCCTCGAATGGGGCGGCTCATTGGTAAGAACCGAAGCTACCGGCTACGGCCTCGTTTACATTATGGCCGAAGCCCTTAAAGACATAGGCAAATCCTTCAAAGGCATGACCGTCACCGTTTCCGGTTCGGGCAACGTCGCGATATACGCCGTCGAAAAGGTCCAGCAGTTAGGCGGCAAAGTCGTGGCGATGAGCGATTCCAACGGTTACATTCTTGACGCCGATGGTATCAATCTCGACACCGTAAAGAAACTCAAGGAAGTCGAACGCAAACGCATCAAGGAATACCTCTCATATCACAAAAAGGCCAAATACACCGAAGGTTGCGCCGGTATATGGAACGTCAAGTGCGATATAGCGCTGCCCTGTGCGACTCAGAATGAGCTTGATGAGGCAGGCGCAAAGGCGCTCGCCAAAAACGGCTGCATAGCAGTCGGCGAAGGCGCGAATATGCCCTGCACCCCGGAAGCAGCGGATGTATTCCTGCACAACAAAATGCTGTTCCTGCCCGGCAAGGCAGCCAACGCGGGCGGCGTCGCTGTATCGGGTCTCGAAATGGCACAGAACAGCCAGAGAATCCCGTGGACCTTCGAAAAGGCCGACGCGGAACTGAAAATTATTATGACCACCATTTACAAGAACGCCAGCGAGGCCGCGAAAGAATACGGCCAGCCGGGCAACTTCATCGTCGGCGCAAATATCGCCGGCTTTGTCAAGGTCGCAAAGGCGATGCTCGCCCAGGGCCTCGTCTAAAACAAACAAATCGCAGATTCGCATAAGGGCGACTTATTATGGGTCGCCCTTTTTGTTGCCTTCGGACGAAAATGCAATTACAATCCGGATTATGAAAAGTAATCCTGACATTAAAAAAGCCGTCCGCCAGCACTCTGAAATGGCGGAATTCTTCTCCGGCGGCCTGACCGTTAAAAAACTAACCGCGGAGAACGCAGAGAAAGAAATTAAATTAACCTCTGCGAACCCACCACTTGGCGAGGTCTCGGCGGTGAAAATTGCCCGCCCACCCTGCTCGCCGGAAGCCGTCAAGGAACTTGAGGATATCGCTGAACAGACGCGCAAGTGCCGCAAATGCGAACTCGGCTCACTCCGCAAAAACGCCGTGCCGGGAGAAGGCAATACATCCGCCCGCATAATGTTCGTCGGCGAAGCGCCGGGAGCAGACGAAGATGCACAGGCGAGACCATTTGTCGGAAGAGCGGGACAATTGTTAGATAAAATCATCGCCGCCTGCGGCCTCAAACGCGAAGACGTCTGGATTGGCAACATCCTCAAGTGCCGGCCGCCGGATAACCGCGACCCAAAACCAGAAGAGATAATCGCCTGTATCCCCTATCTGCAAAGGCAAATCGAGCTAATCAACCCGGAAATAATCGTCGCCCTCGGCGCTCACGCCGCTAAGACACTTTTGGACACCCCTAAAGCAATAGGTCAGTTGCGAGGTATCTTCCACAAATACCAGCCCGGCATCGGCCACAAACCCATAAAGCTTATGCCCACCTTCCACCCCGCCTACCTGCTTCGCAACTACTCCGACGATAACCGCAGAAAGGTCTGGGAGGATATGAAAAAAGTCCTCGCTGAACTCGGCCTGCCAGTTCCGAGATGAGTCGAGAGGCCCATCCCCCAGCGAACCGGCAAGTAATATCCCATACAACAAATAAAACCGTATATGCGGTGTTATTTAAGATTATCTAATACCATCTTCTTTATTGCCTACAATAGCCCTTTTCAGGCCAAAAACGCCCTTCTTGCCCCCCAAATCGCCTTTACGAAATACGAGCTTTTTCGTGGGAATTCCGATTTTTTGCTTGACATTATCGGTCTCCGCGTATAGAATGATATTAGTTGCCGGTTCTGTAGGCCACACTAGGCCGGCCGGTGGCAAGAAGAAGAAGAGTGAGAGTGATGAGAAGCAACGAAAGAGAGCGTTGTTTTTACACTCATAGTCAGAATGAGTGTCCCCCTTTTGTTTCTCGCTACATCAGCCCTCACTGTTTAATGTCTATTTATTAAACTTATTTTTGGAGGATGAGAGATGCAAAAGGTAATATTCGCAGCAATGATTTTGGTTGGTGTTGCACTGATTTCGACGGCAAGTGCAGAACTTGTTGGTACTGTGGACATTGAGGGTCACGGTAATGGTCTTTCTTCCACAGGCCAACTCTGGAGTCCCGCCCTTGGTGGTGAAAGTGGTGGAAACTTCTACACAGGCCTCTATTCGTGGACCAACGCAGGTGGCACCGGTTTGGGCACACAGGTTCCTAATTGGGGCTTCTGTATAGAATTGCCTCAATCACCAATTAATGGCTGGCAGAATGTTCTCACCCTGGACGAAGCGCCTATGCCGGCTCAGTTCGGCACGCCTATGGGAGCTTTCAAAGCCGACCGCATTAGTGAGCTTTGGGGCAGACATTTTGACCCCGCCTG
>Ga0187878_1001173_pt1 | contig 26587 bp, 22 predicted proteins | sample June2016WEW_17_1_FD_132979 | JGI IMG/M metagenome (GOLD analysis project Ga0187878, IMG submission 132979) | Peatland microbial communities from SPRUCE experiment site at the Marcell Experimental Forest, Minnesota, USA - June2016WEW_17_150 | ecosystem: Environmental > Terrestrial > Soil >...
CGGTAATAGCGCATGAAGCGAATGGGGTCGGCGCTCTCCGGCACTTCCGCAAGCGTGTAGCGGTTGTACCCGGCGGCGCGCATCAGGCCGAAAAGCTCGCGATAGGGATACGGCTGGGCGTAGCTCGGGAATCCCGACTGCGCTTTCTCCGGCACGCCCGCGGCTGTCGCGCCCCAGGGCGCGGGCGTGCGCCACAGCTCGTTGATGTGGCAGTTGCGCAGCCAGGGTTTGAGCAGATCGAAGTATTCCTTGACGGAACCGTTGACCATGTCCGTGTCGTTGCAATTCCAGCAGATACCGACCGCCAGATGGTTGCACACGTCCATGATGCGCCGGATGTGGGGCGGAAACTCGGTCTGGTCGCCGTGCACTTCGACCCAGATTTCGACGCCCTGGTCGCGCGCCGCGTCGCCGCATTTCTGCAGGGCCTGGCCGATCTGCTCCAGTGTCTTTTCGTGCGGCACGTCCTTCACAAACCCGTTGGGCCGCACCTTCACCCCCAGGCAGCCGAGGTCGTGCGCCAGCTCGCACCACCGGCGCGTTTCCTCGATGTTCTTTTCCACCAGGGCGGGCTGGGCGTACTGGTACGAACACGTCGAGCCCAGACTGAGCAGGCGCACGGCGGAGTCCGCGAAGCGCTGGCGCACTTCGGCGCGGCGGTCCTTCGTGAGCGCGAGTTCCACCCCGTGCTTGTGCGTGGTGCGCAGCTCCACGGCCTCAAATCCCGTTGTGGAGCAATTCTTGATGATCGTTTCGATGTCCCAGTCCTTGGCCAGCTCGTAGGTGACCAGACCCAGATGGAAAGAAGGTGCGGTCCCGGTCGGAGCCACCGATGGGTCGGCCTGCGCCGCGGGCACGCCGCCCGCCACCACTGCCAGCCCCGTGAGTCCCTGCTTCAGGAATGATCGTCGCGCTTGATTGGCCATCGCATCTCTCCGTGTTTCAGAAATTGGCTAGTCTTGATTCCGACCGTGCTATTGTACAGCGATAATTGTTGCGAGTCCTCATCGTTGAGGTGGATCATGAACCGAAGAAATTTCCTGCGCGATCTGGGCGTGGCCTCCGCCGCCTGGGGGGCGAGCCGCACCCCGGGAGCGGCGCATCCCACGGAGAGCCGCAGCGCAGCCCAGAACTTCTCCGATGTTCCGGCAATCAGCCCCGGCGATCTCGAGGCCTACTTCACCGAGGAAAAGCTGCGCCAGGCGATCGACACGGCGGTATCGCTCGCGGGAACGAAGTTTGAAGTCGTCGCCTACAACTTCCCGAGCTGGCATCCTTCCCCGGTCATGGAGAAGCTCTTCGGCAAGGGCTGGACGGAATTTGAGACGCTCAAGAACTCGCGCCCGCTTTATCCCGGCCACCTCTTTCCCAAGTATCCCCTCTGGGGCTACTTCAACGAAGCCGAGCCGGAGTGGGCGGAGCGCGAGATCGAGACCGCCGCCGATTTCGGCATCGACGCCTGGATGATCGACTGGTACTGGCACAGCGGCACGATGTTCTACCACGAGCAACTGGAAAACGGTTTTCTTAAGGCGCGCAACCGGTCGAAGCTGAAGTTCGCGCTCATGTGGGCCAACCATCACTGGAAGAACGTCTATCCGGCGCGCTCACCGCGCGAGGCGGCGACGCTCCTGCCGCAGTTGCACACCGAGGCCGATGCACTGGCGGCCATCGACTACTGCATCGAGCACTATTTCCACGAGCCCAATTACTGGCGCCTCGGCGGGCTGCCCGTGTTTGCCATCTTCGACGTCAACCTGCTGCTCGAAAGCTTCACGCCCGCGCAGTTGAGGGCCACGCTCGACAAGATGCGCGAACGCGCCGCGCGCGCCGGCCTGGGCGGACTGCACCTTCAGGCCAGCCACGTCTACGGCGGGCACGAAGCGCAACTCAAAGCCCTGGGCTTCGACAGCGCCACGATGTATCACACTTTCGGATGGTCGTATGGAGAAAAACCGCCGGGCAGCCGTACACCTTACGGCATCGCCGCGATGCGAAGCATCGAGGCATGGCGCGAGACGGCGGCGAAAGTGAACGTGCCGTTCTTTCCCGATTGCCCGGTGGGTTGGGACGACAGCCCGCGCTTCGGCGTGAGCGCCCACATGGTCAGCGAGCGCTCGCCGGACCAGTACGAGCGCCTGCTGCGGGCGGCGCAGTATTTCTCCGCGGCCAGCACGGCGCAGCCCAAGGTGATTTTTCTATCGGCGTGGAATGAATGGACGGAAGATCACGTGCTGCTGCCGGATACGGTCTTCGGCTACAGCTACCTCGAAGCCGTCCGGCGGGTATTTCGAGCTTGAGGTCACCGGTTGGAAGGGACGACTGCCGTGGCTGCCTCAGCGCGCCTCGCCTTGCTGGCTGTTTTGTGCAAGTGAGCTCCGAACATGCCCACGACGATCATCAGCATGGCCACGATGATCAGAAAATCAATAACCGAAAACCTTGACTCCGTTTTTCGCATGTTTCCACTCTCCGTCAAACCGATACTGGTATGAGCACGCCGGCCTCCAAATCTCACGGATGGCCCGTGATTTGAGTATCGACATAACTCATTGAATTGTTGAGAGATTTGGGGGGCATCAAAAAGCCCCAGGGCTTTCGGGCGGCCCGGCTGTCATGACTGACGAAGAGTGTCATTCCAGCGGTGACGCGTCTCTGCTGGTACGAAAGTACTGTCGTGGCGTATCCGCTCGCGGTCCGAGCAGCATATAATGGGCATGTCGGAGCGGCACGAGTACAGGCTTCATGATTCTCGTTATCGACAACTACGATTCGTTCACCTACAACCTGGTCCAGTACCTGGGCGAGTTGGGCGCGACGCCCGAAGTGCGGCGCAACGATCAAACGACCGTAGCGGAAATTGAGAGACTGGCGCCTGCGCGCATCGTCATCTCGCCCGGCCCCAAGACGCCGAGCGAAGCGGGAATTTGTCTGGACGTCATCAAAGTTTTCTCCGGCAGGATTCCGATTCTGGGCGTTTGCCTGGGACACCAGTCGATCGGCCAGGCGTTTGGCGGCAAGGTGATCCGCGCTCCCGAACTCATGCACGGCAAGACGAGCATGATCTCGCACGACGGCAAGACGATCTTCTCCGGCCTGCCCAATCCGTTTCCCGCCACACGCTATCACTCGCTGATTGTGGAGCGCTCGACCCTCCCCGATTGCCTGGAAATCTCCGCCACGACGGGCGATCTCATCATGGGCCTGCGCCACAAGGAGATGAAAGTCGAGGGCGTGCAGTTCCATCCCGAATCGGTCCTCACCGAAGCCGGCAAGCAACTGCTGTCGAATTTCCTGAAGGTGTAGCGCTGGTAGGCGCCTGCCCCGCGCAGTGGGGAGCGGCGGAATCGGAGACGCCGGTAATAGACCGGCGCTACCAAACTGCCTCAAAGCTCCTGAATCCTGAATCCTACTGTCCTTCCAAGAGCTCTCGAAAGCTTTCGTAGAAGTGGATCGCCATGCCGCCGAAGCCCGGCCGGTAGCCGAGCCATTCGACGGCGGAGTTGTATTCTTCCTCGAACACCTCGCGGCCCAGGCCGTGGAAGGTGATGCTGGGCTGCATGCGACGCGAGGCATGGAAGCCCTGGACGGGCTGCTCGGTTTCAGGGTCTTTGAACTCATAAGGTTCAAAACCCGACCACTCCGCGCTGTCCGACATCGCCACGCGCGCCAGGTCAAGCATCGGGGAAACAGGGAAGCGCTGTGGCTCGGACGACGCGCCCAACTTCCTCGCGAGACGCGCCAGCGACGCGTCGCACGCGGCGCGCTTTTCCGGAGCCGCATCACGCGGGAGGGAAAGACCGATGTGCACGTTGACGTCGTCAGAAAACAGCATCATGCGGAAGTCCTCGTAGAAGAGCTGGTCGCGCAATCCGGTTTGGGCGAGGCGCGGCCAGAACTCTTCTGCCGGCAAGCCGCAGGCAAACGCGACAACATTGGTGGCTTCCAAGAACGTCTCCAGCCCCACGACGACGGGCTTGTTCCGGGTGGCGGCGTAGGCGAGCGCTGGCTGTCCGCGCGCGATGATTCCGCCCGCGCCATCCGCCTGGTTGGTGTAATCCATGATCGTGACGCTATCGAGGATGTCGATGAGGTGTTCGCCCACGGTTTTTTCCGCCCCCTGGAACGGAAAGGTCAAGTGATCGCGCTCCAGGCCACCACTCGGGAAGAACCACGACGGCACGTCGCAGGAAAAACGCGAACCGCCGGCGTGGCTGCGGGCGGAGCAGCGGCTGGCCATTTCCAGAAAATCCGCCAGGATCTGCGGGCGGTACTGAGGATCGCTGTAGCCGAGAAGCACGTAGGGTTCGACGTCGAAATGAATGCCGTCGAAGCGCGCTCTCGCGGGGCTCGAACGGTTGCAGGCCAGAATGGCGTCCACGGCGGCCAGCGCCTGGGTATGGTTGGCGCGTGCACCCCACTCCGGCGTCCCCACCAGCGCCTCCGCTTTTAGGCCTTGCTCGTGCGCCCGCGCCAGGAATTTGCGATAGGCATCGGGGTTGCGCACCACAAACAGCTGCCCCTCCGTGCTCTCCGGCCGATCGAGCTCCACGGCGAGATAGATTTCCCTGATGTTTTGGCGCGCGCAGAAGGCGAAGAAGTGGTCCGCCTCCCCGGGTTGGGCGACGTCGAATAGCGGCTTGGTGTTCCACACCCACAGGGCGCGTTGGGCCTTCGCCACTGCCGGGCGCTCCGCCGCAGGCTTGGGATCGGACGGAAGCCGGCTGGCAGCACGCAGCCGCTTTAATGAAATACTATCCAGGAAGAATCGCGTGTCACCGCGCCGGGTAATACCCATCGACATACGGACCAGGCGTTGCGCTTTGAGGCCGCGAAAATCTTCCAGTGGAATCACCACCTCCTGCCAGCTGGTCGAAAGTCCGCCCGGGAGATAGGCGCGCAGTGGTCGGCGGGGGCGCTCCGATTCATCCTCAAGGCGGGCTTCATCGGTCAGCTCAATCTCAAAGTCTTCGCCCCCCTGGGTTCCTCTTGCCCAGAAGCTCAGATATCGATAGGAAGTGGCATCGAGATAGCGGCGAGGTGCTTCGGAGGCGGGATGGAAATCGAACCAGACGCCGCAAAAGCCCTCCGCCTCGCGATGCGCTGTCACGCGCAGGCTGTGCCCTCCTCGCGCGCGGCTGAACGAGGGATCCAGGTAGGTCCGCAACCAGGAGGGATGGCGTTGGTAGGCGTTGTATTGTCCGCCCAGGGAATTTGTGATCCCCTTTTCGAAATCCCAAACGGGGAGCACCGCCGGGGAGGGTTCCGCGGTCCGGGCGGCGACTGCGCCGGAGATGATGAATAGAGCGAGTGCCGAGTGTTTCATCAGATCACGATGCGGCTTGCTGAGTAAATTGGACGAGCTTGTTCAAAGTCACGAGCGCCGCGCCGGAGTCGAGAGCCTGGCGGGCCAGCGCCACCCCTCCGATGAACTCGTGCGCCTTCCCGGCAACCACCAGGGCCGCCGAGGCATTGGCAAGGACTACGTCGCGCAATGGGCCCGCCGCGCCCGAAAGGGTTTCCCGCAACAATTGCGCGTTGGCCGAAGCGTCGCCACCCCTGAGCGTTTCGCCCGCGGCCCGCGCCAGGCCGAAATCCTCGGGAACCACGTCGCGGGTCGTGACCGCGCCTTGGTCTGCTTCTGACACTCGCGTCGGACCGGAGAGAGTAATCTCATCCATGCCGTCATGTCCAGCGACAACCAATGCGCGCCGCGCCCCCATCTGCGCGAGCGCTTGGGCCATCATCTCCGTGCGCGCGCGGTCGTACACGCCGACGAGTTGCACCGAGGCCCCCAAGGGATTCGTGAGCGGTCCGAGGAGATTGAAAACGGTTTTGGTTTTGAGCGCCCGCCGTGCGTTCATGACGTGCTTCATCGCCAGGTGCAGCCGCGGGGCGAACAGAAACACCATCCCGACTTCCTCCAGACATTCTGGAATTCTCTCCAGCGGAATATCGATCCTGACGCCCAGCGCCTCCATCACATCGGCGCTGCCGCAGCGGCTGGAGATCGAGCGGTTGCCGTGCTTGGCCACGCGCACGCCTGCCGCCGCGGCCACCAGCGCCGTGGCCGTTGACACATTGAACGTCCCTTTCTCGTCCCCGCCGGTGCCGCAGGTGTCGAGAAGCGGCCCGCCTCGCTGGAGGCTTTCGATGTTCACTCCCGCTTGGCGAAGCCCTTCGGTCGCCTTCGCTCGCATCACCTCCGCGAAGCCAACGAGTTCTTCCATCCGCTCGCCCTTGTCGCGCAGCGCCACCAGCAGCGCCATGATCTCCGCGTCCGGGACAGACCCGGAGAGAAGCTGCTCGAGGACCGCCCGCGCCTCAGCGCGCGTCAGGTCTTCGCGTCGTTCCAGTTTGTCGACTGCCGCTCGGATTTTCATGATGCGAGACGTAGCGTCGGCTTCCAGCCGGCATGTGCTTGCCGCCAAGATGGCGGCGCTAGGTAGTGGGTCAGTCTGAGAAATCTGTGTTCTCCAGGATCACGATGCCGACAGCTTTATAGCGGGCAAGGGGGTCAATCCTGTCCCAGTCTTTAGGCATGTCGCTTCTGTAACCGGCGGCATTCAAAAGGTCGTCTTCTTCTTTCGTAATAAGAGCGACCGTGGCGAATTTGTCTAATACGTTCTCGACTGACCGTGTGTTGACATCCGAAAGTTTCAGCAATTCGGTCTGAAGATATTTGAACGGCACGGCGTGGTCAAAGACTAGTTGCCAATTGCCAAAGGTGAGACCTGCAGCATTCTTTGATCTGAATCTCGCTATACTGGCTTTGCTTCTTCCTGCCCTTTTCTGCCAAAGAAAATAAATAGGCTCGCGCAAAGCCTTGGAATAGCAAGAGGCGGGCATGCCCATTTCCGCAACGCGCTGGCAATATCGCACGGCCTCTACGATCAATTGCAAGGGTTTTCTTGTGTCATCCATGCAAGAAATCTTTCCAGAGCCCGCTCTGTGATGGAATCCGGGCGCAAGCCTATCAAGAGCCAACACAAGACTCAAACTGACTCTCTACCCGGGCTACCCTTCATTGCAATATCCGGTGGGATTGCCTATACTTTCGTGCTTTGCATTTCAGCGAATGTTGATTGTAGCGCAAAGCGCTGGTTCGGTGTCACTCGTCTCCTTTTGTGTTTTCTACTGACGACTGACAGCTGACAACTGAAAGCTTCTTTCATGAAAATTCACGAATACCAGGCCAAACAGATCCTCACCAAATTTGGCGTAACGACGCCACGCGGCGACGTTGCTTATACGGCCGAAGAGGCGCGCGGCGTGGCGGAAAAGCTGGGCGGGACGGTGGTCGTCAAGGCCCAGATTCATGCCGGCGGCCGCGGCAAGGCGGGCGGCGTCAAGATCGCGCGCAATCCCAAAGATGCCGAAGCGCTCGCCCACGACATGCTCGGGAAGAAGCTGGTCACCCCGCAGACCGGCCCCGAGGGCCGCGTGGTCCGGCGCGTCCTGATCGAAGAAGGACTCGACATTGCGCGCGAACTTTATCTCGGCATGGTTATCGATCGCGCCACGGCTCGGCCGGTGATCATGGCTTCCAGCGAAGGCGGCGTGGAGATCGAAGTTGTCGCCGCCGAGCATCCGGAAAAGATTCTTAGAGAATACATCGATCCTGCGGTGGGATTTCAGGCATTTCAGGCGCGCAAGCTGGCCTTCGGTCTGGGACTTGACGCGACGCTGGTGAATGAAGCCACGCGTTTTCTCTCGGCGCTCTTCAAAGCGTTTGAGGCCACGGACGCGTCGCTTGCCGAAATCAACCCGCTCGTCCTGGCGCGCGACGGCCGCATCCTGGCGCTCGACGCCAAGATGAATTTTGACGACAACGCGCTCTACCGTCACAAGGACATCCGCGAGTTGCGCGATCTCGATGAGGAGGATCCACTGGAAGTCCGGGCTTCCAATTACAACCTGAACTATATCCGCCTTGACGGGACCGTCGGCTGCATGGTGAACGGCGCGGGCCTCGCCATGGCCACCATGGATTTGATTCAGTACGCGGGCGGGAGCCCCGCCAACTTCCTCGATGTGGGGGGCGGCGCGAACGAGGAACAGGTCCGGCGCGGGTTCGAGATCATTCTGAGCGATCCGCATGTGCGCGCCGTGCTGGTGAACATCTTCGGCGGCATCATGCGCTGCGACATCGTCGCCAATGGCGTGGTCGCCGCGGCTCGCACGCTGGGCGTGAAAGTTCCCGTCGTTGTGCGCTTGGAGGGCACCAACGTCGAGTTGGGTCAGCAGATCCTGCGCGACTCGGGCCTCAACTTCACCGTCGCCAACGGCATGAAGGACGCGGCGGAGAAAGTCGTGACCCTGTCGGGGCATAATTGATTCATTGACCCAATTGCTCATTGATCCATTGAATGGTTTCAAAGTCAATGCCGAGCTTTCCGGCGGAAGAGTTAAAGGCGCGGTCGAAGAGATTTGCAGTTCGCATTGTCAGGCTGTCGCAAGCACTTCCGAACCCACGTGAAGCGTGGGTGCTCGGGAAGCAGGTTCTTCGTTCGGGAACTTCGGTGGCGGCGAATTACCGTGCCGCTTGTCGGTCGCGTTCCAAGCCGGAATTCATTTCCAAAATCGGAATTGTGGTGGAGGAAATCGACGAAACAATTTCCTGGTTGGAACTCCTGGTTGAGACGGGGATCGTAACCAAGAGGCGCATGACCGGATTGCTGACTGAGGCATGCGAACTTCTGGCCATCTTTGCTGCATCCCAGCACACAGCCAGGTCGCATGCCTCTTCAATGGATCAATGAACCGATGAATCAATGAGTCAATCATATGGCGATTCTAGTTGACGAAAACACTCGCCTCCTCGTGCAGGGCATCACCGGCCGCGAGGGGACATTCCACACGCAGCAGGCCGTCGCTTACGGTACCAAGGTTGTGGCCGGCGTGACGCCGGGCAAGGGCGGCACGAGCGTGGATGGGATTCCCGTCTTCAACACGGTCCGCGAGGCGCGCGAGCAGACAGGCACCAACGCTTCGGTGATTTTTGTGCCCCCGGCCTTCGCCGCAGACGCCATCATGGAATCCGTCGATGCGGGCATGCCGCTGGTGGTGGCCATTACCGAAGGCATTCCAACCCTCGACATGATCCGCGTCTGGGAATGCCTGCGCGGCAGGTCCACGCGGCTGATCGGCCCCAACTGCCCAGGCATTATCTCTCCAGGTAAATGCAAGGTCGGAATCATGCCTGGGCGCATTCATAAACTGGGGCACGTCGGAGTTGTCTCCCGCAGCGGGACGCTCACCTATGAAGCCGTGGGCCAGCTCACCGCGCTCGGCATCGGACAGTCTACCTGCATCGGCATCGGCGGCGATCCAATCATCGGAACAAACTTTGTCGACGCGCTGCGCCTCTTCAACGAAGACCCCGAAACCCATGGCATCGTGCTGATTGGCGAAATCGGCGGCACCGCGGAAGAAGAAGCGGCGGCTTTTATCAAGGCGAACGTCAAGAAGCCGGTCGTCGGCTTCATCGCCGGACGCACGGCGCCCCCCGGGCGTCGCATGGGGCACGCGGGGGCAATCATCTCCGGCGGCAAAGGGACGGCGAAAGACAAGATCGCAGCGCTGCAGGCGGCCGGGGTGGCGGTGGCGGAAAGCCCCGCCCTCATCGGAGAGACCATGGCCCGCTCGTTGAAGTAGGGCAGAAGTTCGCTCCGCTCTTCTCGCGCCGCCCACTGTGCCCCCCACAAGGAGACCCATGCCAGTCGAACGTACCCTCACCATCATTAAGCCTGACGCCGTTGAAGCCGGGCACGTCGGCGACATCATCAAGATCTTTGAAGCGAATCAACTGAAGATCGTCGCGGCGCGTCTCGTCCGCCTCACCAAGAAGGATGCCGAGGGTTTCTACGCCGTCCATCGCGGCAAGGGCTTCTTCGATAGTTTGACCACTTTCATGAGCTCGGGGCGCGCCCTGCCCATGGTGCTGGAAGGCGAGAACGCCATCGCGCGCCTCCGCGAAGTGATGGGCGCCACCAATCCCGCCAACGCCGCGCCGGGCACGATTCGGAAACTCTACGCCACGAGCATCGAGCGCAACGCCGTGCACGGCTCGGACGCGCCCGAAACCGCTGCATTCGAAATCGGCTACTTCTTTCCCGGCGTCGACTTGGTGTAACCCCGGCCCTCCAGCCGGTCCGTCGGGGCGCGTCGCCGTTTTCCTTGCGGCCCCCTTCTCCGTGCGCACTGCGGAAAGCAAAGGGCAAGCAGTGTCCCCTCCCTCCACAAGCTTTCCTTGACCGACCTCCGCGAAGACCCAACCGGTGTATCATGGTGCGGGGCGAGGTTTGGTTGTGGAAACCAGCGTTCCTTTTCATGTCGGAAAATTCCTGGTCATCGTGGGCGTCGTGCTGGTGGGCGCTGGGCTTCTGCTGATGGCCGGAGTCAAATTCTCGTTCTGGGGACTCGGCCGCCTGCCCGGCGACGTCGCCTACAAAGGCAAGAATGTGTCGTTCTATTTTCCCATCGTTACGTGCCTGGTGGTCAGCGCCGCGCTTACGCTGCTCTTCTGGCTGGTTTCGTATTTCAGACGCTGAGCCTTGCCTGTCCGTGGTCCGTTGTCGGTTTCCCAGTAGGACTTGCCGATTGCTGAAGGCTGATCGCTGATAGCGTCATTCTGACTCCTGACTTCTGACTCCTGAATTCTCCGTTATGGGCCAAGTTCCATTCGACTTTCAGCCGCAGCGCAAGGTCTTCACGGTCTCCGAGTTGAGCACGGAGATCAAGAATCTCCTTGAGAAGAAGTTTCCCGATGTCTGGGTGACGGGCGAAGTTTCGAATTTCCGTGGCGCCACGTCCGGCCATCTCTACTTCACGCTCAAGGACGCGAACGCGCAGATTCGCGCGGTCTGCTTTCGCAACCAGGCGCGCTACCTCAAATTCAAACCGCAGGACGGAATCTCCGTGATCGCGCGCGGCCATCTGAGCGTTTACGAAGCGCGCGGCGAGTATCAGCTTTACGTGGATTACCTCGAACCCGCCGGCGTCGGCGCGCTGCAACTGGCCTTCGAGCAATTGAAGCAGAAGCTCGCCGCGGAAGGCCTGTTTGATCCAGCGCGGAAGAAGCCTCTGCCCGTGCTGCCGCGCGCCATCGGTGTCGTCACCTCACCCACCGGCGCGGTGATTCGCGACATCCTGCGCGTCCTCAAGCGCCGCTTCCGGAACATGAATGTCACAATTTATCCCGTCAAAGTGCAGGGCGAGGGAGCCGCAGAAGAAATCGCCGCGGGGATCGAGTACTTCAACAAACACCCGCTGGCGGATGTCTTGATCGTGGCGCGCGGCGGCGGCTCGCTGGAAGACCTTTGGGCGTTCAATGAAGAGGCGGTGGCGCGCGCCATCGCCACGTCGAAGATTCCGGTGATCTCTGCCGTCGGCCACGAGACGGATTTCACCATCGCCGACTTCGTCGCCGACCTGCGCGCGCCCACGCCCTCGGCCGCGGCAGAACTGGTTGTGCATCGGAAGCAGGACTTCACTGACGAACTCCGCGAGCGCGCCCGGCGGATGGGCCAGGTGATGCGGCTGGGACTTTCCGAGGCGCGTGAGCAACTCACCGCGCTGCGCATGCACCACGTTTTCCAGACGATCCGAGCGCGCCTCGGGGAACGCGCCCAGCGGGTCGATGAATGTATGGTGGAGTTGAACCGCCTGATCCGCGAACAGTTGACCGACAGCCGCGAAGCGCTGCTCCATGCCTCGGCGGGAATTGTTCGATACGATTTCCGCAGGCTCCTGAAAATGAAGCGGGCCGAACTGGACCAGCGCGGCGTCAGGCTCCAGTCCGAGTTCGTGCGCCTGCTCGTGGAACGCCGCAATCGACTGGCCCACTTCGACTCGCTCCTGAAAGAACGCAGCCCGCTGACCATCCTCCATCGCGGCTACTCGATCACTCGCGACGCCCACGGCCACATCGTCCGCGACGCCGCCCAGGTCGCCCTCGGCGACGACCTCTCCATCCGCCTCGACCGCGGGGAACTCGGCGCCACAGTCACAAAGAAACCCTAGGGGCGAACCGCCCCGACACAAACATCCTGTTATTACCTTCTTGCTAGAGCTTGTAGCCAATCTTCCGCAGGAAGTCCCTACGCCATTTGATGTCGGCGTCGGTTTCGAGGCCTTTCGTCTTGACACCGTCGATAACGCCGAGGATGCCGCGGCCCTGCTCACTTTCGGCGACGATGACTTCCACGGAATTGGCGGTGGCGCAGAAGATCTGGCAGACCTCCGGGACGTTCTTGATCGAGTTGAGGATGTTAACGGGGAAGCCGCCTTCCATGAAGATGATGAACGAGTGGCCGCAAGAGAGGGCGACGGCATTTTTCTGAGCCGTCTCGATGAGCCTCTGGTCGTTACCCGCGTAGCGGACCAGCGCGGGGCCGGATGATTCGCAGAACGCAATTCCAAACTTCATGCTTGGCACGGTTTGCACGATGGCCTCGTAGAGGTCTTCGACGGTCTTGATGAAGTGCGACTGGCCAAGGATGAAGTTCATGTCGGCGGGTTTTTCGATCGTGACGGTTTTCAGTTCCATGGGCGACTCCGGAGAATGGGTTGAGGAGGAATTCTAACGCGCCTGCCGGTGTGATGGTAGGGACGTTTCGCGGACCGCCTCTACTCGCTGACTTTGAGGACGGCAAGGAAGGCTTCCTGGGGGATATCGACGCGCCCGACGCGTTTCATGCGCCGTTTGCCTTCCTTCTGTTTCTCCAGAAGCTTGCGCTTGCGCGTGATGTCGCCGCCGTAGCATTTGGCCAGAACGTTCTTGCGCATGGGCGGAACATTTTCGCGCGCGATGATCTTGGAGCCGATGGAAGCCTGGATGGCGACTTCGAACATCTGGCGGGGTATGAGTTTGCGCATCTTCTCGCAGAGCACCCGCCCGCGCGGGAAGGCGTGCTCACGGTGGCAGATGAAGGAGAGGGCATCGACGGGCTCGCCCGCAACGAGGAGATCGACTTTGACCAAGTCGGATTCCCAGTAGCCCGAGAAGTGGTAATCGAGTGAGGCATAGCCGCGCGAGACGGATTTGAGCCGGTCGTAGAAGTCGAGCACGATCTCGTTGAGCGGCAGCTCGTAAGTCAGCAACACGCGTTTGGCGGAGACGTACTCGAAGCCTTTCTGCACGCCGCGCTTTTCTTCGAGCAACGCCAGGATGCCTCCCAAATATTCATCCAACGTGAAGATCAGCGCAGTGATGATGGGCTCTTCGATCTTGGCAATGTCCCCTGGCGCGGGAAACTTCGCGGGACTCTCGACGGCGACGACCGTGCCGTCCTTGGTGGTGACGCGAAAGCGCACGCCCGGCGCGGTGGTGATGAGGTTGAGGTTGAACTCGCGCTCCAGCCGCTCCTGGACAATTTCCATGTGGAGCAGGCCGAGGAATCCGCTACGGAATCCGAAACCCAGCGCCAGCGAATTCTCCGGTTCATAGAAGAAAGAAGAGTCATTCAGGCGCAGCTTATCGAGCGCGTCGCGCAGCACCTCGTAGTCGCTGGCGTCGACGGGATAGAGCCCGGCGAAAACCATGGGCTTGATTTCCTCGAAGCCGGGCAGCGGTTCCGAGGCCGGGCGGTCGTGATCAGTGATCGTGTCGCCGATTTTCGAGTCCTGAACGCGCTTGATGTTGGCGATCATGAAGCCGACTTCGCCGGCGACGAGTTCGACCACGCGGACCGGCTTCGGCGTCAGGACCCCGAGCTCTTCGACGTTGAATACCTGATTGTTCGACCAGAGTCGAATCCGCATCCCGACCTTGAGCGTGCCTTGCATCACGCGCGTCAAGACCACGACGCCGCGATAGCTGTCGAACCAGGAATCGAAGAGCAGTGCCTGCAGGGGCGACTCGGGCGAACCTTTAGGTGGGGGGACGCGAGCGACGATCGCTTCCAGAACCTCTTCGACGCCCGTCCCCGACTTGGCGCTGATGAGCAACGCTTCATGAGCATCGATGGTCAGGGCATGTTCGATTTGCTCCCGGGTGGCTTCAATCTCAGCGCCCGGTAGATCGATTTTGTTGATGACCGGGATGATCGCCAGCCGGTTATGCATGGCGAGCTGGGCGTTGGCGAGCGTCTGCGCCTCGACGCCCTGCGAGGCATCGATCACGAGCAGGGCGCCCTCGCAGGCAGAGAGGCTTCGGGAGACTTCGTAGGAAAAGTCCACGTGGCCAGGCGTGTCAATCAGGTTCAACTGGTACTCGTGGCCATCGCGGGCCTGGTAGTGGAGTCGGACGGCATGGGCCTTGATGGTGATGCCGCGCTCGCGTTCCAGGTCCATGGAGTCGAGGACCTGGTCGGACATTTCGCGTTTGGAAAGCGCGCCGGTCAGTTCCAGCAGGCGGTCGGCGAGCGTCGACTTGCCGTGGTCGATGTGAGCCACGATGGAGAAATTGCGGATGTAGCGCGCCTCGGTCATCTATTTTTCAATTCGCCGGTGCGAAGCGGGAGATCTGCTGGTGGAGAAAACCCCGTGGAACCGATGCGGCAGGGCACAACCTTTATCGATTTCGCGGCTATTTCCAAACCCTTTGAAAATCTAGCAGAACGGCGGTATCCTGTCAATTTGCGCGCCGACTGGAAGTAGGCAGGAAGCGCGCGCCCCGGTTGCCATGCCCGACATCGACAAGCTCTTCGAAAAAGCGGAGAAGTATCTTCAGAAGCAGAAATTCGAGTCGGCACTTGAGACCTTTCAAGAAATCTACAAGTACCAGCCGAATGACGAAGAGGTTCTGCTCAACCTGGGGGACCTCTGCCTCCGCTGCAACCGCATTGCGGAGAGTGTCCGCTACCAGTCGCGGCTCGTCGACCTCTATACCAAAAAGAATGACCTCACCAAGGCAATTGCTACCTGCCGGAAGGTCCTGAAATCGACGCCCCGCGAAGTGAATACGTTGATGAAACTGGGCTGGCTTCTGGAAAAGGGGCGCAAGGATTCGGAAGCGCTCGAAGCCTACCGGGAGGCGGCAACAGCGTACCGCGCGGCGGGGGCCGAAGCCCAGGTGCTCGACTGCCTGCAGCGCATCCTCCGACTCGACCCCAATAATCTGAACGCCCATTTCGAGGTGGGCGAGCAAGCGGTCAAGATGCGGCAGCCCACGGTGGGTGCGGGCGCCTTTTTGCAGGGGGCGCAGCTGGCGCTCAAGTCTGGGCAGGAGGACCGTTGGGCAGAATTGGTGGAGCGCGCCCATTTGCTGGACCCCGCACACGAAGGGGCCAGCATCGCGGCAGTCGAGCTATTTCTGAAGAGAAAACAGGGTTCCGAAGCGGTCAAGTTGGTCGAACCGATTCAGGCCGCCAAGCCCGACGACTTGAACCTCCTGCAGTTGCTCGCCGCGGGTTATCTCCAGACGAAAGACTTCGGCAAAGCCCAGCCGCTCTGTTGGAAACTCTATCAAGCCAGACCGGAAGCAATCGATTTGGTTGTGACCTTGGCGGAAGGCTTGGCGCAAGCCGGCCAGACGGACGCCGCCATAAACCTGCTCAATCAAATCAAGCCGCGGCTGTTCCAGCAAGGGAAGCGAGAAGACTTCCTGAGAATCATCGAAGGCATTTACAGTGCGGACGAGTCGAACCTGCCCGTGCTTGAGATGCTGGCCGGACTTTACAACGAACTGAACAAAGAGGACGGATTGCGGCGCTCGCTTTCGCGGCTGTTCAGTCTCTACGTGGCGTCTGAGCAGTACGAAAAAGGAGCGGACATGCTGGAGCGGATCATGGATGTGGACCCCTATGGCGCCGGTCATTACGATCGCCTGCTGACCCTGGAAGGGCACATCGACCGAATCTTGTACGACAACATCTCCTCGCGCCTGCAACCTCCTTCCACGGTGCGTCCCGCAGCGACGGCGGCGGGCGAGACGGAAGCCGCCAGCAAGGAAGGCCTGGACGACCTCATCATCGAAGCGGAGATGTATCAACAGTATCAGCTCGATGCGAAGCTGGCAGAGACGCTCGCCAAGATCAACCGACTGTTCCCCGGAGCGCAACAGAACAAGCCGCGCTTGCGGGATTTGTACAACGCGGCGGGGTTTACCCCCGCCGCCGGACCTTCCCGAGAGAGTCCTCCGCCCAAGGAAGCGGCTGTGCTCAGGACCGAGGTGCCTCCGCCACCCACGCAAGCTTCCCTCGAAGGACTGAAGAGGATTTCTGAGATCACCGGCAACATTTACCGGGAATCGACTCCGCAGGGCGTGATGCAGGTCACGGTCAATGAGCTTGGGCGGACGCTCAACGCCAGCCGCTGCTGGGGTGCGCTCGGTTCGCCGGATCGCCCGCCCTCACTGACGGTCGAGTATTGCTTGCCGGCAACATCTTCCTCGGACGTTGCCGCGGCGCTGGAGGTGAGCGGCGCGTTGCTGCGCCAGGCGACCGGCAAGCCCGATGGCTGGATGATGGATGATGTCAGCCGGTTTCCTGTGCTGGCCGAGGTCATGTCTCACGTCCAAAAACTGGGGATCAAGTCGCTGCTGGGGCTTCCCCTCATGGATCGGGATCAGCCCGCCGGGTTGATCCTGGTCGAGCAATGCGATGGGGCGAGGGCCTGGACTCCCAACGAGGTGTTGCTATTGCAGACCGTCGCCACCCAGGTGGTCATTGCCGTCAACAATTCCAAACTACGGCGGCTGGTTCGCAGCATCGCCGGTACCGACCAATCGACGGCGCTGTTGCCCCGCAGTTCCTATCTGGATTGCTTGCTTTCAGAAGCAGGGCGGGCGAAAGAACTTTCCAAGCCCCTCTCGGTCTGCTTGCTGGAACCAGAGAAACCCACGGCCCTCGTTCGCGGCCTTGGCGACGCTGGTTTGCAGCGCTACTTGCAGCAGATTGCCAAAGTTCTGCAATCCAACTTGCGCCAGAACGACATTGCCATCCGTTACAGTCCCTGGGCCGTGGCCATCATTCTGCCGGACACGCCGTTGCCCCAGGGTGGATTGGCAGTGGAGAAACTCCGCCGTGCCATCTCGCAACTGAAACTGGATGGGGCTCCGGCCCAGAATCTTTGCGGTGCGGTGTGCGAGGTGCCGCTGGGGCTGACCTTCGACCCCGTGGATGGAATCACGGAAGTGATCAACCGGCTCGAATCCGTCATGGAACAGGTCCACAAGGAAGGCGGTCAACGCATTTTCATTTCGGCCTTCAAGGGCTGACCTTCCTCGACTACTCCGATCCGAAAAGCCCGACGCCAAACACGGCTCTTCAGACCGTGCGATAGGATCTGCGGGACATTCGCCGGAAGGGAAGTCCGGAGGTTCCTCCGGATGGGGACGGAACGCGCGGTTGAGAAAGCAAGCAGGTTGGGGGATTCCCATGACCTACGAAACGATACTTTATGAGAAACGGAACGGCATCGGCTACGTCACCATCAATCGGCCCGAGAAGTTGAATGCGCTCAACCGGAAAGTGATTGCAGAGCTGGACGAATGCTTTGGGGGGATTCAGAGCGATGACGAGGTCCGAGTCGTCATCCTGACCGGGGCAGGCGAGAAGGCCTTCGTCGCTGGCGCGGACATCGGTGAGCTCTCGGCTCTGACCTCTCTCGAAAGCCGGGAGACTTCGGCGCGCGGGCAGCTCGTTCTGGATCGGATTGAGAATCTGGGCAAGCCCGTCATTGCCGCCCTCAATGGTTACGCATTGGGTGGAGGCTGTGAGCTGGCGATGGCCTGCGCGCTGCGTATCGCCTCGGAAAACGCCCGCCTGGGACAGCCAGAAGTCAAACTGGGGATCATTCCCGGTTACGGCGGCACACAGCGGCTGGCCCGGCTGATTGGCCGGGGCAGGGCATTGGAGCTGATCCTGACCGGTGACGCGGTCAGCGCTCAAGAGGCTTACCGGCTTGGGCTGGTGAATGCCGTCGTGCCGCTGGCCGACCTCATCCCATCCTGCGAAGCGATGGCGCGTAAGATTGCCGCCAATGCGCCGCTGGCCGTCAAGTTCGCCCTCGAGGCCGTTCAGCACGGGCTGCAGATGACGTTGGACGAGGGCCAGTTCCTGGAAGCGAATCTTTTTGGTCTCTGCTGCACGACGGAAGATATGAAGGAAGGAACGCGGGCGTTCCTGGAAAAAAGACCGGCCCAGTTCAAAGGCAAGTAGGCGAGCCGTTTTGATATGCTGGATTTTCTTGCGCCTCTTGCTTGTTACTCGTCTCTCGTTACTGAAGATGGCTTCTCGTCGTAAAGCCCGCGAGCTCGCATTACAGATGCTCTTCCAATGGGAGCAGGGCAAGCACCCTCCGCACCATGTCATCAGCACATTTCTCCTCGCTCGCCAGGCGGAGCCGGAGGTGGAGCAGTTCGCGCAAGCGCTGTTTGAGGGCACGATCGGAGAGGTCGAAGAACTGGACCGGCGTATCCGTGGGCAGGCAGAGCACTGGCGCTTGGAACGCATGGCCGCCGTGGACCGCAATCTTCTCAGGCTGGCCCTCTTCGAGCTCCTGCACTACCCCGAAACACCTCCGGCCGTCGTCATCAATGAAGCTTTGGAGATTGCCCGCCGGTTCTCCGACAAGGATTCGGTTGATTTCGTGAATGGCGTGCTCGACGCCATCCGCAAAGGCCTCCCCTCGGCGAAATCAGAAAAGTAAATTCCCAGAGGGTTTGCTTGGAATGCCGGCAGGCTCTTCGCGGGGGAGGGAACGGGGCTACGCTTGCTGCCGGGCGAACTCTACCATCTCATTGAGGAGGGCATTGACTTGCTCGCGAGTGGGAGCCTCGGCGTAGATTCGCAAGAGATTCTCAGTCCCCGAGGCCCGAACCAGTAGCCAGGCATTGTCGCCGAAAAACATCTTGGCACCATCCAGGTCCTGGATCGCCGTAACTTCCCGACCCGCCACCTTTTTGACCTTTCCTCTGGCGACGTGACGGACAATTCGTTGTGCTGTGCCTCGCTCGATTTCCAGATCGACCCGGCCATACTCATGCGGGCCGAATTCCTGGTTCAACTCTCCGATCAGGTCGCCGAGGCTGCGGTTCTTTTCAGCCATAACTTGGGCAAGGAGCAATGAGTTCAAAATTCCGTCGCGTTCGGGCAAATGCCCTTTCACGGCGATCCCGCCGCTCTCCTCACCTCCGATTAGCACGTCGCGAGTGAGCATGAGATCGCAGATGTACTTGAAGCCAATCGGGGTGACGTGGAGCGGGAGTTTATGCTTGCGGGCGATCTTGTCGATCATCTGTGTCGTCGAGAAAGTTTTCACCACTTCGCCACGCATTCCGAGATCTTCAGTGAGATGCCGCAGGAGAATGGAAAAAATCTTGTGCGAGTCCACAAAAGTGCCATCGCGGTCGATGGCGCCGATACGGTCGGCGTCGCCATCCGTGGCGAAGCCCGCATCATATTTCGTCTCGAGCACAGCTTTACGCAAGCCGGCGACGTGGGGCTCGATCGGTTCCGGATTCAGGCCCGGAAACAGAGGATTGAGCTCACCATGAATCTGGCGGCAGGTGATCCGTGCTTTGTCGAAGAGACGCGCCAGACAGCCGCGTCCAGCGCCGTACATCGGGTCGATCACAAATCGCAAACCTGAGGCGCGAATCCGATCGAGTTGAACGAGGGTCTTGAGTTTGTCCAGGTAAGGGCCGACGAGGTGGACCTTCTCGACAGGAGCATCTTTGGCTCGCCGCCCCCGGGCGCCGGCCTTCGAGACCTTGGAAAGGCAGGCCTCGACGCGTTTCATGATCGCCGGCGATGCCGAGCCCCCATAAGGGGCCTTAAACTTCACGCCGTTCCAGCCATAGGGATTGTGACTGGCCGTGATGACGATGGCCCCGGAGGCGCGGCGCGCCACCACCGCGTAGCTGATCGCCGGCGTGGGTGTGGCCTGGTCGGCGAGGAATGCGGGGATGCCTGCCGCCGCTACTTCTTCGGCCGCCGCCTGGGCTGCTTCGGCGGAAAGAAATCGCGTGTCGTATCCAACGATCAGGCCACTCTTGGCCGAGCTGTTCCTGCGGACGTATTGGGCGATGGCGGCGGCAACTCGGCGGACATTGGCAAAAGTGAAGTCTTCACCAATCTGCCCCCGCCAGCCATCCGTGCCGAATTTGATTCTGTCCATCGGCCACACCCTGCAAAGCCGAAGGTCGGCGCTACAGGAGGTGCTTCCGGCCCTGCTGCTCCAGCTCCTGAACGGCCTTGCCGACGTCCTGCGAGCGATCCATCGGCGCGATCAGGAGCGCGTCCTCGGTCTCGACAATCACCATATTCTTGACGCCCACCGTGACGACGAACTTTCCGGGAGCGATGATCATGTTGCCGCTCGAGTCTAGGCTGAGACTCGTTGCGGGGCGCACGTTTCCGTCAGGATCCTTCGGCTGGAGTTCGTGCACGACCGCCCAGCTTCCTACGTCGCTCCATCCGATGTCGGCCTCGACCACAAAGCAGTTGGGAAGATTTTCCATGACGGCGTAATCGATCGAAATCTTCTCCAGACGCGGAAAGATGCGACGCAGCACACGCGTGGCGCGCACACCCCCGGCCTCGGCAATCTTCACCAAGTCATGCGCCATCTCGGGCTTGGCGAGCGTTAGATTTTGCAGGAGCGTGCTGGCCCGCCAGATGAACATACCTCCGTTCCACAAGTACCGGCCGGAGGAGACGTATTCGCGCGCGGTTTCGAGAGGGGGCTTCTCTGTGAAGCGCTCGACTTCGAAAATGGTTTCTCCCCCAGACGTGCCGGCGCGCGCGCCTTTCTCAATGTAGCCGTACCCCGTATCAGGGCGTGTGGGCTTGAGGCCGATGATGACGGAGCGACCCTCCGCGGAGGCCCAGGTACAGGCGGCGCGCAGAACTCGACGGAACTTCGCCGCTTTGCGGATAACATGATCGGAGGGGAGCACCACCATGATTCCGTCCGGATCGCGGCGCAGGATTTCGTGGGCGGCGAGCCCGATGGTCGGTGCCGTATTTCTGGCGGCGGGTTCGGCGATGATTTGGAAGCGCGGGATCCCGCGCAGGCAGCGTGCGCACGCGGCCTTGAGGAGTTCGTTGGTATAGACGAAAATCCGGCCCGGCGGGATAACAGGCCGAATGCGCTCCACGGTTTCTTCCAGGAGAGTCTTCTCACCCAGAAGAGTGAGGAGCTGCTTCGGCCGCTGGCGGCGGCTCAGAGGCCAGAAGCGCGTTCCGCTTCCTCCCGCCATGATCACTGCGTAGGCATGTTTGAACGCCGAAGCCCTCATCATGAATCCGTCAGTCGAATGTGATTCTCTTGATCTTGGAGGCACGCACGCCGCGTTTCAGGAGCGGCCGGCGAAAGTCCTTCTCCACTTCCGGCACGTAAAACTTGAGCAGCCGCGTCTTCTCCCGTGGCACGAGCCTGTACGCTTCACAAGCGGGAGGAATCAGCCAAGTGTCGCCCGTATCATAGCCCATCCAGCCGGCGGAAGTTTCAACACGCCCCTCGCCCTCGAGGACCGACAGCACCTCAACCGCCTCGGTCCTGCCACGGAAGGTTCCTCGCTTCAGCAAGGTCAACTCTTCGAGTGCGAAGAACCTGCAGGCCGCGACGAAGCGGCGCGACCCGAAGGGTTCACTCAGTTTCACAGCGGGCAGGTCTCGGAGCGCTGGCGCGTCCAGTCGCGCCACCTCCAGTCCCTTGTCGAGGTGGAGGGGCCGGGGCTTGCCATCCAGCCCCATCCGCCCGAAGTCGTCCAGACGATACGTTAAGTCAGAGTTCTCCTCGACTTCAAACAGCACCAGGTTCGGTCCCAAAGCGTGGACCGTGCCGGGAGGTATGAAGATCGCCTCGCCACTCGCCGGGCGAAGCCGGTTCAAATGCTGTCGCGACGTGCCGTGCTGGAACGAAGATCGGAGTTTTTCTGTTCCTACTCCCGGCTTCACCCCCAGCAGAAGCTCTCCCTTGCGCCCCGAAGAGACGATATACCACATTTCGCACTTGCCGCGATTTCCGGGGTCGAAGTGGGTGGCCTGCGCGTCATCGGGGTGAACTTGTACCGAGAGCCAATCACTGGTGTAGATGTACTTGGCAAGCAGCGGGAACCGTCGGTCCTTCCAATTCGCGCCGTTCAGTTCCGGTCCGAACTTTTCCGCGGCTGCCGCCAGGGTCATGCCGGCAATCGGGCCGTTCATGAATTGCGACTGGTCGTCGGTGATCCACACTTCTCCAATCAGCGCATCTGAAAGCTCGGGAGATTGGGGGCGCTGGAAGATGGGATCCAAGTTGCTGCGCCCCCAGATTTTTGGCTGGAAGACCGGGGAGAGCTGCAGCGGGCTGTCGAGTTTCGGCATAGACCGTCGCAAGTATTGTGCCGCCGCCCTCCAGGGCAGTATGCCGTGCGGACGCCCGGCGCTACATCTTCGCGAAGAAGTCCTTCAGCCGGCGCAGACCTTCGTCGATCTGCTCCATCGACGTGGCGTAGGAGATCCGCACGTGCGGGTCCGTCCCAAAGGCGGGGCCGGGCACGAGGGCTACATTCGCCGCGTCGAGAAGCTTCTCGGCGAGCTGGGTCGCGTCGGAAATGCCGTCCTTCTTCAGATACACGCCGACGTTGGGATAAACGTAGAAAGCTCCCTGCGGCATGTTGCACTTGACGCCGGGAATTCCACGCAGGCCCGCCACAATGTGGTCGCGGCGGCGATGGTACTCGGCCAGCATGACCTTGATGGAGTCCTGCGGGCCGCGCAGCGCCGCGACGGCGGCCTTCTGCGCGATGGATGTGGGATTGGAAGTTGAGTGGCTCTGCAGCTTCAACATATTCCCCACCAGCTTGGCATTCCCCAGCGTGTAGCCGATGCGCCAGCCGGTCATCGCGAAGGTCTTCGAAAGAGATCCGACAATGATCAGGTTCTCGCGGTTTTTGCTGCCGCCGAGCGAATAGGGCTTGCGTCCGTCGTAGAGGAAATGGCAGTAGCATTCGTCGGACATCAACAAGATATTGTGTTTGACCGCCAACGCCAGCAGTCTCTCCATCTCTTCCGGCGGGACCACAGCGCCCGAAGGATTGCACGGAGAGTTCACGATGATCATTTTCGTCTTCGGCGTGATGAGTTTCTCGACGTCGCTGGCAGTGAACGTGAACCCGTTCTCCTCCTTGGTGTCGAGCAGAACCACCTTCCCGCCGGCGTAGTTGACGATGTCCATAAAGGACACCCAATACGGGACAGGCAGAATCACTTCGTCGCCGTGATTAATGGTGGCCATAACGGCTTCGAAGATGGAGTGCTTGCCGCCGACGGTGACGATGCACTCATCTGGGGTGTAGCTGGAGCCAAAGTCCTTGGCGTGCCAGTCCACGATCGCTTGTTTGAGCTCACGCGTCCCGCCGCTGGGGGTGTACTTGGTGAAATTCGCATCGAGCGCCGCCACGGCGGCTTGCTTGATGTTGTCGGGAGTGGGGAAATCGGGCTCGCCGGCGCCAAAATCCACCACTTTGATGCCGCTGGCTTTCATTTTGTCTGCCTTGGCCATCACGGCCATGGTGGACGACACTGAAATGCGGGAAATACGTTTGGAGAATTCCATATATGAGTAACCTCGCGGATTAATTTGGAAAGACTTTCTTACGAAGCCGTTCTTCGACGACCGGCGGAACCAGTCCTTTCACCGATCCGCCGTGCACGAAAATCTCTTTGACCAGGCGTGAGCTGATGTGCCCGTAGGCTTCAGCCGGCGTCAGGAAAACCGTCTCGATGGCGGGCTCCAGCCCGCGATTCATGAGCGCCATCTGCAGCTCGTATTCGTAATCGGAAAAAGCGCGGATGCCGCGCAGGATGGCGCGCGCCTGCTTGCGCCGCGCGTAATCGACGAGCAGCCCGCTGAAAGTATCCACCGAGACGTTGGCCATACCCTGCGTGACCTCGCGCAACATCTCGACACGCTCCTCGACGGTGAAGAGCGGCTGCTTCTCGATGTTCGTCAGGATGGCGACCACGAGGTGGTCAAACAGGCGGCTGCCGCGCTCGATCAGATCGAGATGCCCATGCGTGATCGGATCGAACGATCCGGGATAGATGGCGAGCACTTGAGACATGATTCGATGAAATGATCTCTGTGCGGACTGAATTTACGAAGCATTATTCTAGCGTCCGGGTCTGAGGGTTGTAAATCGGATTCTCTCGGGAAGAGACGAGAAGTCAGAAAAGGCCTACTGCCCTGACTCCTCCGGCCCAAGCGTGTGCCCTGCTGATTGGAGGGATATTTGTGAAGCCCGTTCTATGCCAGGGTGCCCATGCAGCTTGAGCCGCTGCCGGCCGTGCAGCCATAGCAGTGCTGGCCGGTGCGGACTTCCCGGCGCGCGAGGATGAACGCATCGAAGTCACGGATATGGTTCGGCAGGCCGTGATTGACCGGCAGGTCGAGCATCTGGTTGAAATCGCAATCGTAGAGTGTACCGTCCCAGCCGACGCTCACCAGGCTGCGGCACATCAGTCCGTCGAGTGTGGATGGGTTAAACTTCTCCAGCAATAGTTCCATGTAGCGCTCGTAGTTCCCACTGCGATTCAAATCTGCGAGAAACCGGCTGATGGGCATATTGGTGAGCGTGTAGAGGCGGTTGAAGACCACGCCGTGTTCTTCGCCCAGGTGCTGGCGGTAGGCCTGCTCGAGTGAATCCTGCGGTCCGGGCAAGTAGGGGCCGAGAGGGTTGTAAACAAGATTCAGCTTTAAGTTTGTCCCCGGCTGGCCGTATCCCAGTTGATTCAGCAGGCGCAGAGCTTCGATACTCTTCGTGAAGACGCCCTTGCCCCGCTGCTTCTCCACATTTTCTTCCGTGTAACAGGGAAGCGACGCTGTGACTTCCACCTGATGCTCGCGCATGAATTCGGGCAAGTAGTGTTTGCCCTCCACAAAGAACACCGTCAGATTGCAGCGGTCGATGACGTGACGGCCGAGGGCGCGCGCTTCGGTAACGAGGTAATCGAAATTTGGATTCAGTTCCGGCGCACCGCCCGTGATGTCCACGGTTTGGACGTCGTACCGGCGCAGGACATCGACCACCTGCTCGGCGGTCTCGCGCGACATGATCTCAGTGCGCGTGGGCCCCGCGTCCACGTGGCAATGCCGGCAGGTCTGGTTGCAGAGCTTGCCGACGTTGACCTGCAAGGTCTCAACGCCCTCCGCCCGCAGCGGCCACTGGCCGACCTGCACGAGCTTTTCTTCAAATGGAAGCATGGTCGAAATCGACTTCAGTGTTTTGAGGTACTGGATGCCCTGGCCCGGAGTCGGTCACCCGACGGACAGCAGGATCCTACCTTACTGGGGCAGTGAAGTCACAGCATCATCGCCAGGGCCAAAGCGCCGGCAAAACTCGTTCCGGAGAAATTTACGATGCCGTTGGTAACCAGGCCACGGCGCTCGATGGTCGCGCCCAGAACGCTATCGAGAAGATTTCCGGCAAACCCCGCCCCCAGTGCGATCGCGGCTCCTCCTGCGCCGCACAATCCCACGGCGAAGCCAACGCCCGCGATGATGCAAGACGCGGCCAGTCCCGCCAGTGTCCCGCCGACGGAGATCCCCCCGTCCTCGCCTGCGGGGACCGGCTTGAACGTGGTGATCAGGTAGGCGCGCTGCGAGAGCCACTGGCCGATTTCGCTGGAGACGGTGTCGCCACCGGCTTCCGCGAATGCAGCCACCAGCGCGACCAGGAACGCGGCCTCGTGATGCGTGGTGATGGCGAGTATGGAGAAGGATGCTCCCGCCAGCGAGTTTGCTGAGGCTTCACGCCAACTGCGCGCGCCGCCGCGCCTCTCCGCAACGCCGCGTTGGGCTTTGCTCGCATAACCCAGGCGGGTGGCAACCGATCCCAGCAGGAAGAATGTGAACAGAATCGAGAAGCTCTTCCAACCGTAGCCGAGATAGACCGCAATCCCCAATAAGAATCCCGCCACTGCGCCGGAGCGGTTCACTATCCTCAGCCCCAGCGCCAGCAGAGCGAAGAAGGCGTTGATCCCAATGGCAAAAGCGATGCGTTTGCCCAGATAGGGCAGGTTGCTGTCGAGCGCGGTCCGTTCGACCAGGTACGCGCAGAACAGGAAGCCGCCTGAAACCAGGGGCACGGAAACATTGTCATCGAGGCGGATCGGCACGCTCTCGACCAGCGCGCCCACGAGCGCGCCTGCGAGAGAGACGATGAGAACTTTATCCGTGGGAAACGCCGGCGCGACCCATCGCGCGAGAACATAGGCACCCAACGAACCCGCAATGACGAAGGCCACGAAACCTGTCCACCTCTTTTCGTGGTTCCACGGCAGGGCGGGGCCGCCCAGCGATTCACCCGCCACGCTCGCCATGCCATCGCCCAGCGCCATGATGGCCCATGCGGAGGCTGCGACGTGCAGGTGGTGGCGATAGAGAAGAATCAGCGTCAGCACCGAAAGGGGATAAAGGACGATTCCCGTCCAGACGTTGGCGGCTGGTTCTTGATCCGGCTTTTTGCGGAGATCAACCGCGAAGCGCGGTAGGAGAAAGACGTTGAAGAGCAAAGCAAGCACAGCGCAACCCGCCGCCTGCACCCAGGTCAGAATCGGCAGCAGGAAGGCGAAGCCCAGCATCGACATGTGAACGAGCTTGCGAGTCGTGATCAACGGCCGACGCGTTGTAAAGTCGGTTGTCGCGGTTGGCA
>Ga0187878_1001174_pt1 | contig 26583 bp, 27 predicted proteins | sample June2016WEW_17_1_FD_132979 | JGI IMG/M metagenome (GOLD analysis project Ga0187878, IMG submission 132979) | Peatland microbial communities from SPRUCE experiment site at the Marcell Experimental Forest, Minnesota, USA - June2016WEW_17_150 | ecosystem: Environmental > Terrestrial > Soil >...
GGAGCAACGGTTTTTAGTTAGCATTACTTGGGGTATAATCTGACGACATGGATTACGAATTACTTGCCAACGTGGTGATGGTCCTTCATGCTTTATTGATCGTTTCCATATTTTTGGGAATTCTTTTCAGCATTAAGATTCGTTGGTTTAGGCCCGTTGAATCCTTCGCGTTACTGACGGCTATCGTCATCTGGTCCATATTCGGGGGATGCCCGCTAACCTTCGTCGAAAATTACTTGCGACTGCACACTTCTCATCCCATCCCTTTATCAACCACCGGTTTTATACCCTACTACCTCTATAATTGGTTCGGTCTTCAGTTGTCCAACTCAGCATTTGTGCTTGGAACATACTTAATCGCATTACTATTCTTTTTTATCGACTTGGAATGGCTCTCCTCTTTTTTGAAGCGGATATTTCTGAAAAAAACTGGCAGACATACTAGACCCTAAGGAGAATTTGTTCACGGTCTAACTAAAACCGTTCCAACATCGTCCCACTCGGAGAGCAAATAAGCCCTGAAATTTTCCAGGGCTTACTGATTTTCGCTTTTACTATCCTTTTTCTTATTTTCTTCCTCCTTCTCCATTCTAGCTTTAAGAATATGCCTCGCAGCAAAGCCCTCGGGACCGCCATTTTCAATGTAATATATTTCTGCTTCTTTATCGGTCGGAGGGTGACCAAGTTTCTCTCCGGCAAACCATTTATTCTCCGGACTGTGCATTTCTTCTTTCTCTAGCTCCAGATATTCCCTTAGGGGAAGAGGTTTTTCTTTTGGTTCTTTTTCCATATTTAGACCTCCTCTACGGATAGGACTTTATTGAGTATAACACTCCGGCGTTTTTATTCCCCTCCATTAAAAAGAAAATCCCCATCGAGTGATGGAGAATTTTCCGGATTGCACCTAGGTTAATTTCCCGAGGCCTCTAAAGACGAATTTGAGCCGTCTCCCGTACCGTCTGGCGCTTTGCACGCCACTGCCACCGTCCTGTACTTGGACCAGGCAGCATCGCGAGCGGATTGCCACGCTTTGCGGGCTGACTTAACCGAAGAATTGAATGTTGACCACGCAGTCTTAACCGCCGTCCTTAACGCGCTGAGAGTCGTTAGACCGTACGCTTGTTGGAGGGCGGTAGCTCGTGCCGAATACGCCGCGTTAGACGCTCCGGTAAATGCAGTCATGGCCGTATCGATGGCTTGTTCGCGCGCATTCACTGCCGCTCCCACGCACGCAATTTTAGCGGCAACCGAAGAGGTCACGACGGCAGTAGTTTGCGCAATGGCTGGTGTTACTGCCGCCAACATGAGAAGAGCCGCTGAAACCGCAATTGTGTTCTTGAGCATGGTTTGTTTTTTTGGTTTGCTTTAATAACTCGACCTTTCGGTAATTATAATAATTCTTTCGGGGCCGTGTCTAAACCCCGATTAAAATGTATATGGCGCACTTCCCTATTTCCGGAAGCATTCCTCCTTCTATGCTCTCGTTTATTTTATCAACCGAGACCTTGCTGGTTGAACTGCTTTCGGAATGGAGATAACCGCCCTCAATGTAGGCCTGTTTATGCCCATCCGCGCCGTAGACGAAATCCCCATCAAAGTAGCCGAGTCTCTTGCCGTCGTGGGCGCGAATGTGATAACCGTCAATCCAGCCCACCCTCTGCCCCTCTCGCCATATATCATGGCCGATTATTTTAAGCATATTTCCATTATACCAGAAACTCTTTTACCATTGTTTTATGAGCAGAAAAACACTTGTCTGGCTGGGGCTTTTCATCGGTTCTACGATCGGGAGCTTTATTCCGGAGCTTTGGGGCTCCGACGTTCTGTCTTTTTCTTCAATCATCCTTAGCGCCTTGGGCGGATTAGCCGGCATTTGGATTGGTTTCAAATTTGGCGAATAGACCATATATTTGATTTAAGCTATTTAATACTTTTCCACCCTGAAACTGTTCTCCAGAAAAACGAACCTATCCTGTTTCAATACCCCGAGAATTTCCGGCACATCATCGTAGATATCCGGCAGTTTGAGGATCTTTTTCTCGTCTATCCATTCATTCTTACCGCCCACAAATCTTTCGGTAAGTTCCCCTTTCACCTCTTCTCCGCGAAAGATAAAGAAATACTTATCCTCCAAGAGATTCCCGTCCTTGTCGTGGTCCATTTTATGTTCGATTCCCGCAAAGAAAAGCTTGGCACTTAGACCAGTTTCTTCCTTCAATTCCCTCTCGGCCGTCTCTTTGGGTATCTCGCCCCACCTCAACTTTCCCGTGACGAAGCCGTGAAAACCGTAGTAGGGCTGTTTCAGACGCTCCTGAACCAGATACTGCGTCACTCCCTTTTCTTCCCTAGCGCAGCCGACAAGCACGCCCAATTTCGCCTGGCGTTCCAGAACAACCTTCCGGGTATCGGTATCGAAACGATTGATGAACTCCTTGCCCTTAGCGGTAAGCCGGTAAAGGTTGTTTTCGGTCTTCTCCACGAGCTCCAATTCCAAAAGCTTTTTAAGATGAAAGGTAAATTGGTCGCTCGAAATTCCATCCACATTCAACTCCGAGAATCTCGCCTCGGGAACATATTGAAGGGTTCTCAAGATACTCGTTTGGATGGGATGGACCTCGGAATTTATACTCATGCCTCAAGTTTATAGCCAAGCCCCAAAAAGTGTCTAGTGAAGTCCGCTTCACCGAAAAATTGCTTCAGTGGCCGCGCTTTCTGCCTTTTGCCTTTCCCATTTTCCGGATGTAGGATTTGGACATGGAGCCACTCGCTTCCAAAATCAGGCCAAAGAACCTCTCCGAATTCGTGGGACAGGAACATTTGGTCGGAATTGGAAAACCTTTGCGGATCGCGATAGAAAAAAAGCATCTTTTCTCTTTCATTCTTTGGGGGCCGCCCGGCTGCGGAAAAACGACGCTGGCCAAGATTTACGCCAAAAATTTGGACGCTCAATTGTACGAGCTTTCCGCCGTTTCGGCGGGAAAGGACGACGTGAAACGCATAGTGGATGAGGGCGCCGCCGAGGGCAAACTCTTCGAAAAAACGGAGAGCCGCCCGAAGGTCCTATTCCTGGACGAGATCCACCGCTTTAACAAAGCCCAGCAGGACTTTCTTCTGCCGTACGTCGAGAAGGGAACGATAACGCTCATCGGCGCCACGACCGAAAATCCTTCGTTCGAGATAATCGCGCCGCTCCTTTCGCGCTGCCGCGTCTTCGTTCTGAACGAACTCTCCGAAAAAGAGATGAGAATCATCGTCCGCCGCACCAAGGTGAAAATGGAGAGCGAGGCGGAGGATTGGCTCGTGGCGATGGCGAACGGCGATGCCCGGCAAGCCATCACGATGATAGAGAATGCCCAAAAATTTTACGGCGAAGTGACGCCGGAATCTTTGAAAGACACGCTCCAGTCGAAATTCCTGCGCTACGATAAGAAAGGTGAGGAACATTACAACACGATAAGTGCCTTCATTAAGAGCATGCGGGCAAGCCAGCCCGATGCGGCGCTCTACTATCTGGCGCGGATGGTGGAATCCGGCGAGGACCCGAAATTCATTGCGCGGCGGATGGTGATATTTGCTTCGGAGGACGTTGGAATGGCGAATCCGACCGCACTTGTCGTCGCAAACGAGGTTTTCCGGGCAGTCGAGGAGATCGGCCTTCCCGAGTGCGGGATAAATCTCTCGCACGGCGTCGTATATCTCGCACTCGCCAAAAAAGACCGAAGCGCTTATAACGCCTACATAAAGGCCACGAAAGATGCGAAAGAACAGGGTAACCTGCCGATACCCCTCAAGATTCGGAATCCGGTCACGAAACTGATGAAGGAACTGGATTACGGAAAAGGGTACGAGAGATACACGAAAGACGACCTGCTTCCCGAAAAATTAAAAGGAAGGAAATATTACGAGCCCAAAGAATGAGAGGGACTATCTTCGGGACCAATGGGAACGCGTATAGGCCTCAACTTCGCTGAATTTCAGGTCCGTGGTGATGTTTCCAGTCCTCACGTAGAAACGTTCACTGTCGTTCAGTTTCAAGTAAACCGGGCGCGAGCTCGGCGCGACCTGAACGACGCAGACATCTAAACCTTCCATTTCATAGAACCACAGCTTCACGAGGTGCCGGAACTCCGGACCGATCATGGCGTTGAAAGTTTGGGTAAAGTGATTCTCTAAACCGTCGCCATCCTTGCGCTGAAGGGTTTCGTAATCGTCCCGGAGCCCCAGTGGTTTTTTGGAATCATCCATCCCTATAACCAAGTAGCCGCCCTTGGAATTCAGAAAGGCGGCAACGGTCTTCATAGCCGCTTTCTCAAGTTCCCGATTCAATTGATTCATCCGGCGGTCGAAACGGAGCGATGATTTGAATTCGAGCTGCTCATGCTCTTCCTGGGAAGCTAATTGGGAGATGTCCGGCTTCTCGACGAAACTCTGCATATTCGGGTCTATATTCTTCTCGATTATTCTGAGATAACCCTGCGGGCGCGATATGGTAGCCAAGACGATGGAACTGTAATGGCGGCTTTCGAGATGAATGGAACCATAGTGAAGCGACTTCCCGACCGGCCCCGAAGAGAACGTTACGGTCATGGATTTTTCGAGCGGAAAATTCTTCTTCCTTTTCCAAAACACTCCCCGCGAATGGGACACCATTCCCGGGCGTATTTCGTAAAGCTCGTAGTACCAGCTGAAGAAAGCGTAGATGGTTATCAAGAGCTGGGCGCCGGACAAGAAAAACAACTTAGCCGTATCGTAAGAAATAAAGTCCGAGAGAAAGAGCTGATTGTAAAATTCGGACTTGTAACTGCCGTGGCCCGTTACGAGAAAATACAAGAGAAAGGCGAGAACTTCTATAAAGATGAAATTCCTGATGAGTACTATCGGACTGCGCCTAATGGTAGCCGTATTCATGGGAGGGGGTGTACTTAAATGCTAAACTCCCCTATTTATAAGGGCAAGCCCGCCGGGAACCGGCGGTTGCCGTTATTGACATATGATGGCCGGTCTGCTACTCTGAAAACCGGATAAATTAGAGATGTGGTCGGGTTTCTAAAAATCAAAACGCAACAATGAACGGAAAAATCAAAACCTTAACGGATCGGGGATTCGGTTTCATCGCTCGCGAAGGCGAAGCGAAGGACCTTTTCTTCCATTCCAAGGACTTGAACGGCGTGACATTCGACGAGCTCAAGGTTGGCGATGAAGTCACCTTTGAGGTCGTGCAGGGCGAAAAGGGCCCGAGCGCCAAGAACGTCAGCCGAGTCTAAAAAGGTAAAGAAAACCGTCGCCCAAAAGGCGACGGTTTTCTTTTTCCGGCAACAGCAAACCATCCATCTAAAATACAAACTCGCCGCCCTCGTAAATCAACTTCTCACGCCCGTTCTTTAGATGGGCCACGACTCTTCTTGGGGAGGTGGAAACGATATCTTGATGCACCGACGAATCGTTGAAGCCGAGTCTATCCCAATCGCGCTTCTTCAATTTATTCGGGTCACCGGCATAACATCCGTGAAAAGACCTACCGATAGCGATATGAGTATTCCCGTTCGGACCGCCCAAGTTTTCATCATAAAGCGTTTCGGCCATGAATTTATTGATGTTGGAAAAACGCCGGTCGGTGAGTGAAAACTCCCCTACTTTATTCCCGCCGGGAATTTTTGTTTTTTGGAGAAGGAGCGCACGGTTTTTCTTGGCTCTGACCTCAGTGACAACACCCCTTCTGAATTTCAAACTTACGCCACTTATGATTTGGCCATCGGCATAGACCGGATTATTGAATCGTATCCAGCCCTCCGTACCCCGCCAATCGGGCGACGTGAATATCTCGAAGCTCGGTATGTTCCGGCCTCCTCCGCCATCCCACAGCCTTTTCCTGCCAAGAGACATCCATAGATCGGCATCCGGTCCACTTACGTGCAGTTTTTCTATTTTCAACCCATTGATGCGCTTCACGTAGGCGCGGACCTTCTTGTCCACACCTCTCCATTTTTCTATCGGATGGGAGTTGTCCAAAAAGCAGGCTCTCACGATCTGGCCCCAGTATTCCTTTTCGCTTAGGCCAGCCTCCTTGGCCATCGCTTGGGTACCGTAGAGAGCTAACGTCCAATCGAATTTACCCCGGTTCTCTTTTTCGTCCCGCCAATCCCGGAACGGTTTCATCGCCTCGCCTCTCCGCATTATCTTCTTGGGGTCGATCCCTTTGAGCGCCTCCATATCCGTTTCGCTCAAAATGAAGAGGTATTGATCGACCTGATCAATCAGCCCGCGAAGGTATTTACCCGGGAAAAAATCTATCTGGTGTTGTTTCGCATTCACGTAAAAGTCGCGCGGTATGTTGAACTCACGGTCTTCATTCGGAAGATACTGCGAAATGGAGTGACCACCCGCTTTCGTAACGGCGTTCAATATCTCTGCGTAAAGCGGCTTAGCATATTCGTAAGCGACAACGTAGACCACATCGCCTTTTTTCATGCCTCGGCCGTTCCTGAACGCGAAGTTCACGAGAACGTCGGCATATTTTTTAAGAACATTTTGATTTGGTCTGTAGTGCATTCTGATATCTTATCACAACCGCCGTAAGCGACGGTCTGGACCGTTAGAGCTTCAAATGAAGATTGAAGAGCCGGAGTGAGTTTATGAGCGGTAGGAAATCCGTGACGAAGTTGTAGGCCGCCGAACCATTCGGACCGATGATTCTCGCAAAAACGAGAATTAGACCCAGAGCATTAACAACGCCCCAAATCCAGAAATCCTGCCGAGCCACCCTCCGCGTGTAAAGGCCCAACTCCATCGTTTCGGGAATTTCCCGGAGATCGTCCCTCATTAGAGCGATATCGGCCGCTTCGATCGCGGCATCGGAACCTATCGCCCCCATCGCTATGCCCACGTCCGCAAGCGCTAGTGATGCCGCGTCGTTCACACCGTCCCCCACCATCGCCACCTTAGAATCGGGGCTCAGATACCTTTTCACGTACTCAATCTTATTCTCCGGAAGAAGGTTCGCGTGGAAGTGCGTTATCCCCGCCTCGCTGGCGATTCGTTTCGCCACCTTTTCATTGTCGCCCGTGAGCATGACCACCTTTTCTACGCCGAATTTCTTCATCTTTTCGATGATTTCTTTGACGTGGGGGCGAATCTCATCAGCACAGTTCAGAATACCCACCAGTTTCCCTTCATAGCCGACAAGCGTTACAGAGTAACCTTCATCTTGCATCCGAGTTATATCTTCCCTTTCTTTAGGAGTGATTTTGATTCCCGACTCCTCCAAAAATTTCACCTTGCCGGAATATATAGTTTTGCCCTTATAAACGGAAGCAATTCCCTTACCCGGCTTTTCTTCGAAATCGAGCGGTTTTTCGAATTTTATTTTTTTATCCTTAACGTAATCCGCAATCGCCCTGGCCACCGGATGATCCGAGAAGAACTCCGTCATGCCGGCAAAGGCCAGGAGTTCGTTCTCCGAATAGCCGTTGTAAATCAAGAAGCCCTCTACCTTCATTTTCCCCCGCGTAATGGTACCGGTCTTGTCCATAATGAAGGTTTTCACTTTAGTAAGACCCTCGAGATAATTTCCTCCCTTGATAATCACTCCTCGCCGCGCCGCATAACCCACGGCCGCGAGAAAGGCCATCGGGATCGCGATTGCGATGTCGTCGGCGCAGGCGACGAGAAGTAGGGACAGAAGCAAATTCATATCCTGAAAAACAATATAGATGACGAGAGACGCCGCCAAAGTTAAAACTATGTACCAAGCAGCGAACTTATCGGCGGTGGTCCGGATCGAGGCCTTTTCATTTTGGGAACTCTCGACCAGAGAGATGATCTTTTCGAGCGTGGTATTCTCGCCAACCTTGTCCGCTCTTATCGTGAGCGAACCGGAAACGGCCAAGGTGGAACTGAAAACCTTATCGCCTTTCGATTTCCCCACGGGAACCGATTCGCCGGTCAAAGACGACTGGTCTATGCTCGCTTCTCCTTCTAAAACGCTCCCGTCCACCGGAATACGCTCGCCGGACTCCACCACGACCATGTCCCCGACCCTGACTTCGCGAACGGATATGTCCAATATCTTCCCCTCGCGCTTCACTTTCACCTTATCCGGCCGAAGTTTCAGCAAACTTTTTATGGCTGCTTTGGCTTTCGCCTCCGTATAATCGCCGAAGATTCTCGCGGAAGTGAGCATTAAATTGATGAATACGGCCGAGGCCCATTCCCCGGTCAGGAGCGAGGCGATAAGCGCGATTGAGGCCAAGAGGTCCACCGATATCCTCTTTTCTTTAATGGACCTGAAGGCGCTCAATAATACGGGCAGGGTACCGATTATGGAAACGGCGGCTAGTAGGACATTTCCTAACCCGGATGGAACCAACCGGCTGTAAAAAACTACGAGAAGGGCACCCAATAGGATAAGAAGAAGCTTATCCCAATTCAGAAACTTCGAATTTCCCATTTGCTTCATTCTACCATTAAAAAACGGCATCGCCACTCTGTGGAGTGACGGGGCAAAAGAAATTTATCTTAACCTTTAGGAGCAGCCGCCGGATGAATCCCCGCACTGGAGGCAAGTCATGCAGGTGCCGGTGCGCACCATCATACCGCCGCATTTCCGGCAAACCGTTTCGCCCGGTACCGAGTTTACGTTATTTTTATGGGTCGAGCCGCCGTTATCGTTTTCCGTTTTAACCGCCGCCGCTACCGTTACTCTTACCGATTCCTTAGAACCGTCCGTCGAATGGTCCGCAATCGCATGGCGTTCCATTCCGAACTCGGCTAGTTCGGCGTCGGAGAGGAAAGCCAAGGCCAAATACCGAAAGATGTAGTCGATGATGCTCGTCGCTATCCGAATATCGGGGTTCTCGGTGAAGCCCGCCGGTTCGAAACGGCTGTAGACGAACTTGTGGGCCAGGGCCTTCAAGGGCACGCCGTACTGAAGCGCCATCGATACCGAGATCGCGAAGGCATCGAGAAGCCCGGAAAGGGTGCTCCCCTGTTTCGCCATCCGGATGAAGATCTCCGCCGGCATTCCATCCCCGTAGATGCTGTAAGTGAGATAACCGTCGTGGCCGGCAATCGAGAACTTGTGGGTCTTCGAAACGCGGGTAGCCGGCAATCTTTTCCGGATAACTTCCCCGACAGTTTTTATTTCTTTACCACCCTTCGACTTGGTCGCCGAGGTGCTAAGGGGTTGAGTGGCCTTGGAACCGTCGCGATAAACCGCGAAGGCCTTGATGCCGCTCTTCCAAGCCATCACATAGGCCTCTTCGATCTCTTCTTTCGATATCTCACTCGACATATTGAAGGTTTTAGAGATTGCGCCGGACATGAAGGGCTGGACGGCCGCCACCATTTTCACGTGGCCGCGCCAGGAAATGGTGCGCGTTCCCTTCACCGGCTTTACGGCGCAATCAAATATCGGCAAGTGCTCGCTTTTGAAACCGGGCGCACCTTCCACCATGCCGTTCTCAAAAATATAATCCACTATCTTTTTCGCGTCCGCGCCGGAATAGCCGAGCTTCAGAAGCGCGTTCTCCGCCCCTGCATTCACGATCTTCATCCAGCCGCCGCCGACGAGCTGTTTCATTTTGACGAGCGAAAACTCCGGTTCAATACCCGTCGTATCAAAATCCATCATAAAGGAGATCGTACCGGTGGGAGCGATGACCGTTACCTGCGAATTCCGGAAGCCGAATTCACTTCCGAGAGCCAAAGCCTCGTCCCAAATCCTGACCGCCTCCAGCCCCAGTTTCTTATCGTCCAGATATTCCCTTCTTATCTTCTTGGATTCCAGACCGTGATTCTTTATGACGTTGAGCATAGGTTCGCGATTTATGGCATAACCCTCGAAGGGCCTCATCCGCTCAGCAATCTCGGCTGAATAACGGTAGGCTTCGCCGGACATGAGCGAAGCGATGGCTCCGCCCCAGGCGCAGGCCTCATCGGAATCGTAGGGGATACCCTTAGTCATCAAAAGCTCGCCCAGATTGCCGAACCCTAGGCCCAGTTCTCTGAACTTGCGCGCGTTTTCGCCAATCTTCTCGGTCGGATAACTGGAACCGCTGACGATTATCTCCTGGGCCAAGATAAAAACATCCACCGCATGTTTGAACTCACTCACCGCAAAAGTCCCGTCTTCGCGCAGGAACTTCATAAGATTGATGGACGCCAAGTTGCAGGCCGAATCGTCCAGGTGCATGTACTCCGAGCAGGGATTCGAGGCGTTGATCCGGCCGGAATTCGGACAGGTATGCCACTTGTTTATAATTGTATCGAACTGAACGCCCGGATCTCCGCACTCCCAGGCCGCTTTCGCGATCTCGGAGAGCAGTTCCCGCGCTTTGTAAACCTTCGCGGTCTTGCCGCCCGTGATGAATTTCGTTTCCCAATCACCGTCGCGCTCCACCGCTTCCATGAATTCATCCGTAAGCCGGACGGAATTATTGGCATTTTGGTACTGAATGGAATTCCAAGCGTCGTTGTTCAGGTCGGCCATGTTATAGCCAGCATCAATCAAGGCCCGCACCTTATTTTCTTCTTCCGCCTTGGAACGGATGAAATCCATCACATCGGGATGATCAATGTTCAAAACTACCATCTTCGCCGCGCGCCGCGTCGCACCGCCGGACTTTATCATTCCCGCCACCGAATCCGCGCCGCGCATAAATGAAACAGGACCGGAAGCATAACCGCCGTGCGAGAGATGTTCGGTCTTGGAACGTAAGGTGGAGAGATTCACGCCCGCGCCGGAACCATGCTTGAAAATCATTCCTTCGGTTTTTATCCAATCCAGAATGTCACGCATGTCATCCCGGACGGAAAGAATGAAACAGGCCGAACATTGAGGGTGCTCTTTCGCTCCGACATTGAACCACACCGGAGAATTGAACGAGCCCTTCTGATGCAAGATGATGTGCACGAGCTCGTCCTCGAATATCTGTGCTTGATTCGCCGTCGCAAAATAGCCGAACCTTTCTCCCCACTCACGGATCGTGTGAGCGACCCGCGTTATCATTTGCTTCAAGCTCGTCTCGCGTTCGGGCGAACCGAGTTTACCACGAAAATATTTAGAGACGGTGATGTTCACCGCATTTTGGGACCAGAAGTCGGGAAACTCCGTTTCCTTCTGTTCGAAGATTATCTTCCCCGCTCCGCCCACGACCGCATCGCACTTGACCCACTCCACTTCGCTCAAGGGACTCACGCCGGTCTTCGTGAATAATCTCTTTATCGGCAGAGAAATTTTTTCTTTACCCTCCTTCCGAAATTTTGAAACACTCGTTTTGGAAATTGTTTTTTTTGCACTCATTTTTTTGAACCTGTTCGACTGGCTATTTAGACGTGAACTAATTCTAAGGCGGCGGGGCAAACATGCAACGGTGGATAACTCGCTAAAAAACAAAAAAACCGGACTTTTGTCCACCCCTCGCCCTTCGGAAATCACAAATCCATGGAAATCCCATGTCATACAATTCCGGCTTACCTAAGTCAACAAAAATCCCCGCATTATTGCGAGGAAATGTGTAACGTTACATTATTCCCAAAGGGTGATAGGTTGACATTTATTTCTTTTTCTTTCTTAGAAACGTCGGAATCTCCCAGGGCTCGTTCTTATCAAGCTTTGGCGGGTTGAATTTGGATCCCCTTTCTTTCTCTTCGACGCCTTCCTCCGCCCTTTCTTGCTTCTCCTCTTGACTTAATCCGGTCTTCGTATCTTTCTTAGCCGATTCACTCGTTACGAAGAGCGAGGGCATCATGGAACGCTGGGGGAAAACCCCGTTAAAACCCGTCGCTATCACCGTCACCTTCAGGGCCTTGTCCTTTAATCCGCGATCGTGATAGGCGCCGAAGATGACGCGGGCGTTGGCATCCAAATTAGCCGAGATGGCCTTCGCGATCTCGTTTATCTCTGACATTTTCAGATCTTTCGTGCCGGCGATACTGAAAACGATCCCCTTCGCTCCGTCCAAAGACACTTCGAGAAGCGGCGAGTTGATTGCCGAGTTCACCGCTTTTATGCTCCGATCCTGACCCGAGGCCGTCCCGATACCGATTAGGGTCGTTCCGGCATCTTTCAAAACGGTTTTCACGTCCGCAAAATCAACATTGATGATTCCCGGCATGTTCACGAGTTCGGTGATCGCCTGCACCGCCTGCTTCAAAACGTCATCGATGAAAGAGAAGGCCTTCAAAATCGGCGTATCCTTGTCAATCAGAGAAAAAATTCTGTCGTTCGGAATGATAACGAGGGCATCAACTTTTTCTTTGAGCCGGCTTAATCCTTCCTGCGCGATATTCATGCGCTGCGCGCCCTCAAAAGCAAATGGCTTCGTAACGACCGCAACCGTAAGAATTCCTTTTTCCTTCGCGATCTCCGCGATGACCGCGGAACCGGAGGTTCCCGTACCGCCACCCATGCCCGCGGTGATGAAAACAATATCCGCTCCTTCAAGCGCCTCGCCAATCTCGGAACGATTTTCTTCCGCCGCCTGCTTTCCGATCTCGGGATTCATGCCCGCACCTAAACCCCGCGTAAGCGCCTTTCCGATGTAAATCTTTTTATGGGCTACCGTATAATCCAAATCCTGGGCATCGGTATTCACCGCAATGAACTCGACGCCCCGCGGTCGTTCGCCCGCCATCATGCGCGATACCGCGTTCCCGCCGCCGCCGCCAATGCCCACAACCTTAATGCGCGTGAGTCCCTTTCTAGAATCACCCGATTTTTTTGTTTTGGAAACCGCCGGTCTCTTATTCGTTTTTCTCTTTTTCTTACTCATATTTTCGATATGGATAAATTGTAACCAAAATAGAAATTAAGGCAATAAATTCCGGAAGAAATTCTTGACCGCCTGGCCGCCCGAAACGGGCTCGCTTCCCTCCAACTGGCCCGAAATAACCAAGCCGGTCGCCACCGCGAACTCCGGATCATCCATCATCTCCCGATGAGCGGGATTCAGGACGTCAAAACCGCTCAAGTTCGGGAAGCCCGTCTGAACCGGCAATTTCAATTCCTGCTTTATCAAATCGGTCATGCCCGCCAGTTTTACTCCCCCGCCCGTCGCGACGACACCAGCCGGCAATTGAAAGTCCTTCCCCAAAACCTTTAATTCATCTTTGATGAGTCCCAAAATTTCAGCAATCCTAATCTCGATTATCTCGGCCAAGAAGTGCCTGGATATCTCACCCTCGCTCTTGCCGTCCACTTCCTTGAGATTAATCATCTCCCGGCGGTTAATGTCCTTCGCCAGGGCGCAACCATAAGATGTCTTCAGCTTCTCCGCCATTTCGATGGACGTTTTGAGCCCGATTGCGATGTCGTTAGTGACGTAACTCGAGCCCACCGGCAAACTGCGTACGTGAAGCACTTTGCTCTCTTCATAAACGGCCATGCTCGTCGTACCCGCTCCGAAATCGATGAGGAGAACTCCCAATTCTTTCTGTTTCTTAGAAATTACCGAGCGCGCGGCGGCCAGCGGATTGAAAATCACCCCGGCAACGCCGACATTCAATCGCTCCAACGTTTTTAGGACGAGATTTACTTGGGGGGCGAAACCCTCCACGATGAGCGTCACCACCTCGAGCCGGCTGCCATTCATGCCCAGCGGATCCGAAATGTCGCCCACGTCATCCACGAAAAATTCCCTGACGATGTTGTGGAGCACCATTGAATTCGGCATCATTTTCACCGCCCGCGAGGCCTGGATCACCCGGTCTACGTCCTCCGTTTGGATCTCACGGTCACCCCGCGCAACCGCCGCCACCCCCCTCGATGCCCTCGCTTTCACCTGCTCGCTCTGAACGCTTATAAAAACATTCTGGACGGATTTTTTGGATATCTTTTTTAGGTCGGCAACGAGCACGTGGAGTGACTGCGTCGCTTCTTCCACATCAACCAGAACGCCGCGTCGGAAACCGCTCATCGGCTGCTTGAAAACAGAGATAACGGAAAGAATTCCGTCTTTTTTCACTTCCGCAACGACGCCTTTTACCTGCGACGTGCCGATATCCAGTCCGGTAATGATGTTAGACATAGGTCGGTCGAATTTTTAGTTCTTTGCACAATCGTTCCTCCAGCCTTTCCATCTTCATCCTATCACGCTTCCTCTTGTGTGTATATCTCAAAAGGTGCAAAAAACCATGGACGAAGAGGAATTTCGGATCATCTCCCCGAGCATTCGCGCAATCCGGCGCCAAAAAAATTTCACCCAAATAACGGGTGTTTCTCTTCAGGTCCGGCCGGACCGAGCCCGTTTCGGCTTCAAAACTCAGGATGTTTGCCACCTGATTCTTCCCTCGGAATTTACGATTCAGAGCTTTCATTTCGGAGTCGGATATCAGGTGAACCTCCAAGCCGATGTTGTTCTTCTTTAGGAGCCCAGGCAACTTCCGACCGATACTTTTAATACCGCTCGCATCTCGTTTATATTTGCCGCGAGAAATGAAAACCGATATAGAATTCGCCATATTGAACCGCTAAACCAATTTCTCCTTAATGAGTTTGGTCACCAGGGCAGGGTCGGCAACGCCCTTTAGTTTTTTCATCGCTTCCCCCATGACCCTGCCGAAGTCCTTTGCGCCGGCGGGCTTTGTCATCCGTATGGCTTCATCCACGATCTTTAGAACCGCGGCGGCATCAAGCTGAGCCGGCAAATAACCTTCGAGGATCCTCAGCTCGCCGGCTTCTTTCTCCGCCAGTTCCGGACGCCCGCCCTTCACGTAAATTTCCATGGCCTCCTTCCTTTTTTTGGCCTCTTTCCCCAAAATATCCAAAAGTTCTTCGTCGCTCAGCTCGGGATTTTCTCCCTTGCCTTTCTTTTCAATCTCCCGATTGTGAGCGCTCGCCAAAAAAAGGCGCAGAGTACCGACCTTAACGTCATTTCTTTGCTTAAGGGCCTGGATCAGTTCGCTGTTTATTCGTTCTTTGAGTCCCGCCATTTTTTAAATCTAACGATAGCCGTATTTTTTGAGCCGGGAAATTTCCGCCTTCTTGTTCTGGCGATAAAGCGCGCTCAAGCGGCGTTTCCTTTTGTTTTCCGGGCGGGTGTGAGCACGGCGCTTTTTGACCTCTTTCAAGACCCCGCTCTGCTGGATCCGCTTCGAAAAGCGGTAAAGAAAAGAGCCGACGTTCTCATTCTTCCTTCTTTTGACTTCCATTGGCATAATTTTTAATTTGTTTTTTAGGATTCTATTGTAATTCGACCGTTTAGCTCGCTTTCAGTATTTTTTCTTTGATCGATTCAAGGTCTTCTTTCGGGGGATTCTCCACCAGCGACTGAACGGCACTGCCGCCGTCGTTCTGCCATCGCGGAATGATATGAATGTGCAGATGTTCAATCACCTGGCCAGCCGTTTTACCGTGATTGATGCCAATCGTGAATCCGTCCGGACTCAGGGATTTTTTCAACCTGGCGGTCATATCTTTGACCGCTCCAAACAGAGGGCCCGCCAATTTCGCATCCAAATCCAAAATATTTTCGACATGAACCTTGGGAATTATGACCGTATGGCCCGGCGCCCGAGCGCCAACATCCAAAAAGCCAAGTGTATCCTCGTCCTCATAGACGATATAAGCCGGGGCTTTTCTCGATGCTATGTTACAGAACAAACAATCCATAAATTTAATGAAGCCGTTTTTTAACTTCTTCAACCAATTTTTCCGTAAGGACCGTTTCCTGAACACCCGAGACCATATCCCGAATCATCACCGTCCCTTCAAAAACTTCCTTCTGACCCAATAAAAGCGCCAGGGTGATATTCATCCGCTCCGCAATCTTGAGCTGAGCCTTTAGGGTTTTCTTGCCGACCACCTCGACGACTGCAACGCCGCTCGAGCGCAACTGATTCATCAGTTTCAAGGCCGACTTCTTGGCCTGGTCACCGATCACAACGAAGAAAACCTTGGGTTTGGACTTGGCGTGCGGCACGATTTCCTGCCGCTTCATCGCTTCTATCACTCTCTCGATCCCCAAAGCGCCACCCACCGATGGCGTCACCCGCCCGCCCAGAGCCTCCGCCAGATAGTCGTAGCGACTGCCCGTTGCGACCGGTAATTCAAAAGGCGGAGCGAAAATTTCGAAGACCGTCCGATTCATGAAATTATCCGTCGGAAGGAGATACGGGTTCGGTTCGTAAGCTATACCATTATCCTCCACTAATTCTAAAACAGCCTTAAGGTGATTATTACAACTTTGGCAGAGATAATCAAGAATAATCGGCGCTTTCTCTTTCACCGGGCGACACTTTTCTTCCGGGCACGCCGCAAGGAGCATGGGGTTCCCATCCAGGTTCTTCACGCAATTCCTGCATATTTCATCTTTATGGTTACGGTAATAATTCCGGAGCTTCTGCGCGAATCCCGGTCGGCAAACCCGGCAACCTGCGGTACCTATCTTCAAGACCAGGTTCTTCAACTTCAGCGCCTTCAAAAAATCGATTATCGCGAGGATAACCTCGCCATCGTAGATAGAATCAGCCTCGCCAATCACTTCGAACCCCCAAACGCGGAACTGCCGGTTGAATCCGGGCTTTATCTTTATTTGCCGCAAAAAGGAACCGGTGTGATACACCTTGAGCGGAGAGGCAAAATAAGCCAAACGATGCTCGAGATAACTTCTCAGAATCGGGACATATGAATTGAAACGCAAGGCCAATCTTCCTCCCTCCCGGTTTTTTATGACATAAAGCTGCTTTCCAAAATCTTCTTTGAGCGAGCCTGCGGCCGACTCGAAGAGTTCGGCCTGTTCCAGAAGCGGAGTTTCCATAAAATAAAAATCGTGAAGCTCGCTCACCATCTGGCCGGTCTGCCAGATCACTTTTCGCCACTCCTGGTCCTTCGGCAATATTTCACTCACGCCGTTCGGCCGCTCAAAAAGCGTTTCCCGCGGAATCTTCACATTCTTCCTCACTTTGGATTTGTTCGCCATCTTTAATAAGCGGGGGGGGTGAAGGCCATTGCCTCACTCACCGGCCAGAGCCGGAAACGCACAACTCCAACCAAATCGTCTTTGGGAAGCGGACCCCAACTCCGGGAATCAAAACTAAAGTTCCGATTGTCGCCCATCACAAAGTATTCGTCGGGGCCAAGTTTTTTCGTGAAATCGGCCACATCCATTTTTTGAAGGATGTATGGCTCGCGCAAAATCTGCGGCGAACCGCCGCTCATAATCTCGACCTGGCCATTATTTACTTCCACCGTTTCACCCGGCAGGCCGATAATGCGCTTAATGAAATAGGAACTGGGGTCCTTAGGATATTTGAAAACAACCACCTCACCACGCTCGGGATTTCGAAAATGATAGGTTAACTCGTCAACCAGGAGATAGTTCCCGTTCGAGAAGCCCGGTTCCATGCTGGAACCGCTTACCAAAAAGGGCTGGGCAATGAAGGAGCGCACGATGAAGACCGCCGCGACGGCAATGATTATCGTCTCAACGACCTCAAAAACGGACCAAAGGAACTTTTTCATATATAATATAGTTGTATATTAGAGAATAATGACGAAAAATTCAAATTCCACGGCCAGCCGAAAGGAAAAAGAAAAAATCAGCCCAGTACGGGAGTTCGATCCTAGCCGGATAAAAATTGTGGCTGGGCTCGGGAACCCCGGAGCGACTTACCGCGCCACCTATCACAATGTCGGCTTTGCAGCCCTGGACCGAATCCTCAAGGAGAATGCCGAGAGATGGAAAGAGGCAAAGAATTTTTTCTACATAAAATCCGGCAATTTCGTATTCCTGAAACCGAACGTTTTCATGAACGATTCCGGCGAGGCGCTCAAGGAGGCTCTCCGCTACTTCAAATCCAAGCCGGAGAATATGCTCTTGATCCATGACGACTCCGACTTAGAGATCGGCAAGTATAAGATCGAGTTCGGCCGAGGCGCCGCCGGCCACAAAGGCATCGCTTCCGCCATTAACCGGCTGAAAACGAAAGACTTCTGGCGGGCACGAATCGGCGTAAGGAGCGGGCGAGGTAAGGCCGGCGACTTCATTCTAAAAAACATGAATCGAGAGGACGAAAAAATCCTAAGCTCGACTTTCGAGGACGTCGGGCGGATTCTCTTTCCTAATGGTTGACCTTGAACTGCAGAGAGAGACTGAATGAGGCGGTGCCGTTGGTGCCAATGGAAATCTGAGTGATCGGCAAATTGACGTTCGTGAATTCCGAATCGGAAGCCAGGGCATTTTTGAAATCAAAAGCGGTGTCATAGCTATCTGCCGTACCATAGAGATCAATCGGCGAACTGATCGAAGAAATGCCCAAGCTCTTTATCTTCACATTATTCGAATCGGCCACTTTCCCCAGATGGCTCAGCAACTCATACCAAGGCGAGGCGGTTCCCCGGACGCTTCGGATGGTTGACACCAGGCCATTGAACTCCGTCATCTTCGCACTTAAATCCGAAAGCTCTTTTTGACTGCCGGAATAAGAAAAAGCGGCTAATTGATTCTCCAGTCCTCTCGATTGACTTATTAAGAAGCTGTCCGCAAAAATGAAGCTTATCATCAACACCAGAAAAATCCCGGCCGTGACGTCGCGCCACAGGGATATAAAACCGAAAATCTGTTCTTCATAAATGGCCCTCGTCAGGCTCTCTCCACCCAGATTTATCGCTTCAAAATCACCTTCCTCCGATTCCTTTCTGCCTCTCATTGCAGCTCCCAGCGCGGTGTAAAATGCTGGGGTGGCATCATTCAGGACCAGAGGCACGGCTTTAATGTTGAAGTTTTTCTCCAAAAGTCCTATCACCTCGGATTCAAAACCCGGTGCGATAACGATGGTCCCGTCGGGCGCTTCGTTGAAACGGCTCATGGAAAAATCCATAACTCTCTTAACCTCATCGATAACCACCCCATCGAAAGCCTCGCGGGAGATCGTTCGTGCATCTCCCTGAATCGAGCGCCACGAATGGAAATAATTAAAATAGAGGCGTCCCTCTCTTAAAATGAAAATATCCAAACCGTCGCTCGATATTTGAAATACCAGAGTTGACCGCTGATTCAGCTTTACCGAACGGCGAATCAGCCTCGTAAGCGAAAGGGCCGGAAACTCGAAAGCAATGGGGGTAAAATGAGCCTGGGTTATCAAATCTTTCAATTGGTTGACCGTATTCCTGTCAGCGAAAGCGCCAAGCAGATCGTAACGATCCGGCGTCTCTCTTATTATTTGAGCGCTCATATTCGCATCGGCCACCGGCATGGGCGATATCATTTGGAGATTCAGGGTAACCGTTTCCTTCATCCTCTCCTCTCCAACATTCGGAATATTGAAACTCTGCGTGTAAACGGAACCGGGCGGCAAGACGAGCGTTACTTTCTGTATCCGCTCCGGATCATCGGGCGCGACAAGTTTGTGCAATCTATTCAATGATTCCAGAAGTTGATTCGGTTCCTGAAGCTTATTATCCTTAAAAATCCCCGGCGGCAGGCGCAAGGACACCATTTTCGGCTTATCAAACTCCATGAAAACGTACTTCAGTGCGGACTCGTTTATTTCCAAGCCGTCAAACTTGGGGCGAGAACTCAATTTTTCAAGAAGAAATTTAATTTTTCCGAGAATATTATTCATAGAATCAATATCTAATTTATTGCAAGGATTGGTCAACCACCGACTGAAGCTGGATTTGTCCCGTGGTTTGGTTCACGACCGCGGTTGCCACTATATTTTTCTCCCTTGTACCCGCCATGCCCAAAGAGGTAATGGTGTAAACGTAAACGCCAGCGCTATCATTTAAGGTTCGGGAGACGCCTATGGTGTCACTGTCGCTGCCGACCGTAAGCCCGTAATTTTGAGTAGAGGCGCCAAAATCCCGATTGCGGGATATCTTCACCAGGGCATCCGAAACGCCTGAGTAAGCGGCGCTCGCCGCCCGGGACTGCAAACGTTCTCCCAAGCCGGAACTGCTAAGAAAGTATGTTACGAAAGAACCGGCGATCACGACCTCAATGATAACGCCGCTCACTAAAAGAATGAATGAAAGTGCGACTTGGCCGTTCCGAGAAGTCATGCTCAATAATAATGATACCAAAATCCCCCGGCTTTGAAAGCCGAGGGATTCTTACGACAGAGAGCGGGGATTATTTTGTGTTCGAACCGGATGAACCGCCGTTAGATTTGGGCGCGGGCTCATTTGAGGGGTTCGTTCCCGAGGGCTGGGACGGCTGCGGGCTTGCCTGGGAAGGCGCCAGTTCCGGATTAGATTCGATCAAGCGCACCAGTTGACTATCGTTCCTCAGCTTGGAATACCACACCACCTCTTCCCGATTTATTTTAATGAAGTCCTCCGGACCCCAGAAAACATTCGAGAACTTCTGGACATTCACTGGATTCTGCTGATTCTGGGAATTCACCTGCAAAAGATAAACATGGCTTAAACCAAACGAAGGAAAACGGCTCAGTTGGCCGAAGTAAAGATCGCCGGTCTTCAGATAAACCGCATAGTAGGAGGGGGTTCCTCCCCACATCTTCCAGGCGACTATCCCGACCAAGGCAACAAGGAGAACAATGATAACGACCAAAAGTATTTTATTGATGTTTCGCATAGAACGAATTGGATTTTAAGAACAAAAACGTAAATTTCAGAGCGACCTTTTGTACAAGATTCATTATAACATAAGGAGCGAGGTTCCATCGCCATCCATCGACGTTTCCGCCCCAAGGAACGCGCGGGATTTACGAGCCAATGAACGCGCCGATAAGAAAATGCGATTATTTGATATAATTTAAGGGATGAAGGCAATCAAGATAATTTTCTGGATAGCGGTAATCGGGGTAATCATCATCGCCCTCTTAATGACACTAAGGTCTTCGCCCGCGAGAGCCATCGGTACCAATATTAATTCATCTGTCTCCAGTTCGGCGGCTTGGAGCGACGCAAGCAAGTGGTGGGATTTTTACGCCCCAGGGAACGTTTTGGTCCAAGGAACAAGACTTCAGGGATATGCCAGCTCTTCCTTGGGAGATATATCGCTAGACTGCGCCACAACCAGGATCGGAAATGTCTGCGGTACGTCCAACTACGGGGTCTGCAATGGGCCCGGACCCCATAACGCCGACGGAACCTGCCCGAACGGGGATGCGAGCGGGAATCTCACGGGTTGGGGATGGAATGATATCGTCGGATGGATAAGTTTCAATTGCGACCAGAGTTCCCAGGGCGGAACCAATAATTGTGCCAGCTCTCCTTATAAGGTAAGTATCGTTCAGAACACCGGCGATTTCAGCGGCTGGGCCTGGAATGATTTGGATGGATGGATCAGCTTCAACTGCGCCAACCACGGCGGTTGCGGAACGAGTAATTACAATGTAAATACGCTGTGGCGGGCCACAAGTACGGCGGGATATCTTGTGTCCTCTGTTTTTGATACTCTGGACACGAGCGGGGCGACCATGAGCAGTCTAATTTGGGAAGGAAATTCTCCGGCGGGCACCTGCGTCGGTTTCCAAATTGCGACCTCGAGTGCCCCGGGCGGCCCATGGAATTATGTGGGACCTTCCGGCGACAACAACACATATTACGGTGCGCCGTGCTCGCAGAATATAACCGGCGGTATGGGTTGCGCTCCCCTCGATACGCCCGTCTGCGTAAATGCGAGCCAACTCAACAATGCCCGATACTTCCGCTATAAAGCCCAACTCCAAAGTAATCTGGTTCAAACCCTTTCTCCAAGGGTGGATGATGTAATTTTAAATTTCAGCCAATGATAAAAAAGACGAAGATAAACAGAATAACCTGGTTCCAACTCCAAAGCCCGAAGGAAAGGGATGTAAAAGAGCTTGAGGGCCTTTTTGAAATTCATCCGATAATTCAGGAGGAAATCTATCGCCCGTCCGACCGAAGCAAGGTGGAAAATTACGGTGATTACGTATTCGCGGTGTACCATCTGCCAATCTACAACGAAAAAGAAAGGACCTCTAGGCGGGCCGAGTTGGACTTTATCGCCACCAAAGACACGGTTATCACCGTGAGTTATGAGAAGATCGATCCGCTCGCGGAGTTCGCGAGAGAGGTTGGAAAAAATGTCGGGCTCAAAAACAATATCCAAAACCCAGCCCAGCTCATTTACTACGTACTCCAGGAAGTGAATGTCTTCTCGTTGCGCCAGTTGCGTCACGTGGAAAAGAAAGTGAACGTGGTCGGCGCAAAGATATTCAAACAGCCCGACCAAAAACTCCTTGAGGAGATATCCTATATCAAGCGGGATCTGCTGGACTTCGGAATCATCGCCGCCGCCCAAAAAACCACATTGGAATCGCTGCTCCGCGTCGGCACCAGTTTCTGGGGCAAGGAAGTGGAGATTTATCTCTCCGACCTGCTCGGCGACTTTCTGAAGGTCCACTATCTTTTGGAGAACCTCCGGGCCACGATAGTTTCTTACAGCGAAACGGTCTCACAGATATTCCAGTTCCATACCTCGAATATCGTCCGGCGCTTTTCCATCCTGGGATTCCTGAGCTTCCCTCTTCTTCTTTACGCAACCATTACTCTCCAACCGCAGATCGCGCCGACCTTGTTTGCCGACCCGCGGGAATTCTGGCTCATCTTCATCCTTATAATCGCAATCCTCATCGGACTGCTGATAATTTTCAGGAAGAAGGGCTGGTTTTAGGGGCTCGGAACCATTCTCTTCAAAAACACGCTATCAAATTTCCCAGCGTGGAATTTGCGCTTGCTCTCGGCCTCACTCTCCCGCTTTCGCTCAAACCTTGCCTGTTCGGCCTGCGAGACGGTTTTTGAAGAGGATGGTTCCTCATTTTTGTTTGATTGAAATACTACAAACCTATAAAATGACAACATGCGGATCTGGAACACTCTTTCCGGAAAGAAAGAGGAACTCATAAAACCCGAGGGACGGTCGCTCCATTTGTTTGTCTGCGGACCGACCGTCTACGATTACTCCCACATCGGGCACGCCCGAACCTACATCGCTTACGACGCTTTCGTTCGCTACGTTCGGGAAAAGAATTGGGAGGTATTCTATCTTCAGAACATCACCGACGTTGACGATAAGATAATTAACCGCGCCAAATCCGAGAATAAAAAACCCGGAACGGTGGCCAAATTTTTCACTCAGGCTCACTTAGACGACATGCGCGCCTTGGGAATCGACACCGTCGACAAATACGCGCCCGCCAGTCATTTTATTCCCCAAATCGTAAAGCAGGTGGAAACGCTCAAGAAAAAGGGGTTCGCTTATGAAATACCGGGCGACGGAATCTATTACGACATCACGAAATTCCAGGACTACGGAAAACTTTCGCATCGCACCACTCTTCAAGCCGAGGATGCAGTTTCCCGCATCGATGAGAGCGTAAAAAAACGCAATAAGGGGGACTTCGTCTTATGGAAATTCCCCAAGACCCCGATAGCGGAAAAATTGTTCAGTTCTCTGCGCCGATTCACCCATACTAGGGATGGCGAACCGGCCTGGAAAACTCCGCTCGGTTGGGGGCGTCCCGGCTGGCATATCGAGGACACGGCGATTACCGAATCGTTCTTCGGGCCCCAGTACGACATTCACGGAGGAGCCGTCGAACTAAAATTCCCCCACCATGAAGCCGAAATCGCCCAGCAGGAAGCGGCCTCCGGCATAAGCCCACTCGTAAAGGTATGGATGCACACCGGGCTTCTAACGATAAACGGCCAAAAAATGTCGAAAAGCCTGAAAAATTTCATTTCTATCCGCGACGCGCTAGAAAAACATTCACCGGCCGTATTAAGGTGGTTCTTCCTGAACCATCACTATCGCATGCCGATGAATTATTCGCCCGAGGATATCGGACAAACGAAAGCTGTATATAATAAAACGAGAATCTTTCTCGATAAGATGGATTTTGTTTCGAAAGGGAGCGAAGGGAAAAAACTGGGCATGGATAAATTCATTTTGGAGAGCCGAAAAAAATTCGAGGGGGCGCTCGAGGACGATTTTAACACACCGCTCGCCATATCCGTCCTTCTGGGCACAATGGGAGAATTCCAAGAGAGGATCTGGAGCATGGAGCCAAGCGAGGCGCGGGAGATGGAGAAACACCTCGCGGATTCATTTAAAACCTTAGGTATCGACATAAAAACTGAGGAAGTGCCCCAGAACGTGAAGAAACTGGCCATCGAACGGGAGTTATCCCGTACTAATAAACAGTTTGTCCAATCCGACGCCTTGAGGGAGAAAATCCGCGTGCTAGGATATGGTATAGAAGACACGCCTCACGGCCCCTTCGTTTACAAGGAATAAAAAAATGCCCCCGGAAAAGAAAACAAAAAAAGCGTCGGAACTGAAACTGCCGCCGCAGGATCTGGAATCCGAGCGCTCGGTTCTGGGCGCACTCATGTTGGATAAGAATGCCGTCATTCAGGTGGCGGATTTTCTGGCGCCAACCGATTTCTACGAAACCAAGAACCAGAGAATATACCAGGTGATAATGGAACTCTTCACGGGCGGCGAACCCGTGGATATCCTTACCGTCTCACACATCTTGAAGGAAAAGAAGGAATTGAACTCGGTGGGTGGCGTAGATTATCTGACCGAGCTCGTTTCCGCCACGCCCACCTCGGCCCACGTGGCTCACTACGCCAACATCGTAAAGGAACAGCGGGTGCGCCGGGACCTCATCCAAGCCGCCTCCGAGATAAACGAGAAGACGTTCGACGAACGTAATTTCGAGGAACTCTTGGAATCGGTTGAACAAAGGATTTTCAGCATATCCCAGCGCTCCCGGCCGCAAAAATTCGTCCAGTTGAAAGACGAGCTTCCCGGGGCATACGAGCGATTGGAAAAACTTCATCGCGGGGAAAAAGGCGCGCTTCGCGGCGTTGCAACCCACTTCCACGCCCTGGATGATAAGCTCTCGGGGCTCCAGGCATCGGACCTCATCATCGTGGGTGCCCGACCCTCTTACGGAAAAACGTCCCTAGTGCTCGATATTGCGCGCCAAGCCGCCACCCTGGGCAAGAAATCCATCGGAATATTCTCGATAGAAATGTCCCGAGAACAGGTAATCGACCGCCTCATCTCCGGCCAGGCCCAAATCCCGCTCTGGCGCCTCCGCACCGGCCGCCTGAACGACGAGATGGAGTTTGCCCTGGTTCAGCAGGCCCTGGACGAACTTTCTAAATCCAAAATTTTCATCGACGACACGGCCTCCCCCACCCTGCTCCAGATGCGTTCGATGGCCCGCCGGCTCCAACTTGAGCATGGCGTAGATCTTTTGATAATCGACTATCTCCAGCTCATCCAGCCGCGGACGGGAAGCGATAACATGGTCCAGCAGGTCACGGAGATCTCGCGCGGTTTGAAGGCGCTCGCCCGGGAATTGAACGTGCCGGTCCTAGCCGTCTCCCAACTTTCCCGAGCTGTCGACCAAAGAGAATCGAAGATTCCACGCCTTTCGGACCTGCGCGAATCGGGAAGTTTGGAACAGGATGCCGACGTCGTACTATTCATTTACCGGAAGGATAGAGATCGATTGGATGCGCCCGAGAACGAAAAGAACATCACTGAAATAATCATCGCTAAACACCGGAACGGGCCTGTGGGCAGCGTGAAATTGATGTTCGACCCGGAGAATGTCGGCTTCAAGAATTTGGATACTCAGCACGTCCCCGAAGAATGATCCCTAAACCCATCAAAAGGTTCATCGACGCTTTTTCCCAGTTGCCCGCCTTGGGTCCGCGTCAAGCTACCCGGCTGGCTTTTTATCTCTCGTCGCTCCCGAAAGCGACATTGGATGAATTGGAAAAATCGCTCAAAGAACTTAAAAACCTTGAGAAATGCGAGCGGTGTTTTTTTCTCAAGGAGACCGGCTCCAAATTCTGCCAGATTTGTTCCGACCCAAAGCGCGACGCCGGAGTCGTCGCCATAGTAGAGAAAGAAACCGACCTGATCTCGCTCGAGAGAGCCGGCAACTACAGCGGCCAATATTTCATCTTGGGAAAACTGGCCGATAAGGGGACACTTGAAACCGCCCAAAAACTGAGATTGGAGAACCTGAAATCAAGGATAAAAAGCGAAGGCGGCAAGCTCAAAGAGCTTATTATCGCCCTGAATCCGACCGCACTCGGCGACTTCACCGCCGACCTGATAAAGAGGGACTTCAAGGATTTGGCCGAAAAAATCAGCCGCTTGAGCCGCGGTCTTCCCACCGGGGGAGAAGTGGAATTCGCCGACGAAGCAACTCTTTCAAGCGCCTTGGAGAGAAGATACTGAAAATGAAGCCCGGCACTGCCGGGCTTCATTTATTTTATGGATTTTATCCTTACTTCGGTCTTGGACTGGCGGTGACCCTTGAATTTGCGATATCTGGTTTTGGAGTGATAGCGGAAGACGATCTTCTTGTCTTCCCGCGCCTGTTTCAAAACCTCCGCCTCAACATGGGCGCCTTTAACGTGAGGTGTGCCCACCTCAACCTTGTCTCCCTCCATTTTCAGGAGAACCTCGCTGAATTTAAGGGCTTGACCCGGTTCACCGGAAAGTTTTTCTATACTCAACTTGTCACCGATTCCGACCTTATATTGCTTCCCGCCGGTCGAGATGACGGCAAAATTATCCTTAGGCATAACCCAGTAAAGATAACAGAAGCCGAATTTATTTTCAA
>Ga0187878_1001180_pt1 | contig 26509 bp, 31 predicted proteins | sample June2016WEW_17_1_FD_132979 | JGI IMG/M metagenome (GOLD analysis project Ga0187878, IMG submission 132979) | Peatland microbial communities from SPRUCE experiment site at the Marcell Experimental Forest, Minnesota, USA - June2016WEW_17_150 | ecosystem: Environmental > Terrestrial > Soil >...
CGTCCCGCAGTAAACACAATTGATTGCTCCTTCTTGAAAGCCGTAGATGCCATACCTGTAGACTCCACCGCAAACCAGACACTTGACGTAGACATACTTCTCCCAATCCAGTCCGTTGAGAGCGTCGAAGAAGTTGTCGGCTGGCTGTGCTTCTGGTTGTTTATTCGCCACTCTGTTTCACCTTCAACTTCTGAAGATATGCGATTGCCTTAGATAAAAGGGTTATGTCGTCAAAGAAGAAGCCAAGTCCTTTGTTACAATTGGCACAAAGGAGACCTCTCACTTCACCAGTCTTGTGGTCATGGTCTATTGTTGGTGGAATACCCATTACATCAGGTCTGGCAGTAATAACGAACAACCCACCACAGAGAGCGCAAGCACCACCTTGTTTGTCGAACATAGTCTTGAATTCTTCCTCTGTAAGACCATAGCGACCAACTCGTTGCTCAAGTCGGTGAGTTTTGCCCCAATCACTCATCTGTTTCAAACGGTTCGCTTTCTCTTCTGGTGTTTGCTTCATAAGCCGTTCTTTCTGTTTCTTCTTGCCACCTGTCCGATACTTCTTCCGTAAATAAGCCTTGCGACAGTTATGACAGATATACCAATTGTCTCGGCGGTCTAAGGGATACCAATTCTCCGTTGTCAGTTCGACACCACATTTCTTGCAAAAGTGGGTCATCATTCACCACTCTGTTTGACTTTAAGTTTCTGTAAGAGTTCATCCATCTCTTCTGGACTCATGCGCTGTATCTCCTGTTCGCTCATCTTATAAGCCTTCTTTAGCACGAAGACTACAGCCTCGTAGTTCTGACCGTGGGCCATCAGGTCTCTCATGTGCATATAGTCAAGCCAGCCTATCTCAGCCCCCCGGCGATAGAAGCGGTCTTCCCAATAGTCGAAGCCGAAGACGATGACAACACCACCGATGATGGTGAGAGCACCGAACCAAGTCGCTCCAAGGAAGAGCGCAGGGATGCCAATGGCTAGGTCATATCCTATTGAAACGGCGGCAACTAAATCATTGGGATGGAGTTTCTTCAATTTTACCACTAAAGTCAAGTAGTTCGTGTAGAGCCATTAGGCATTTCAACCAGTAAGCCGGAGTAAGAGTGCCACGAAACGTTAACTCATTTATTGGTATCAGTCTTTCGTCTGTTGCATCCATCAACCCTCTAGCGATGAGTATCTTTTTCTCTTCTTCAGTCAGTCCTATTTTGCTTTCTCCATATTGAATGAGTCTTTGCATTATCTTTTGGTCTTTTTCATCGAGAGCATATTGAGTAGATAGCAGATTTTGGAGCACTTTCGTTATCTCTGCCTCTTTAGCAGGGTTAGCATTGTCACTCATACTACGAAAGACTTCATGCAGGGCTTATAAAGATTCTAGGAACCAAAGTGGGCGTAGTGGGCTTGAGGCAGACCACAGATAGCGCACTTCCCCATTTGACCCTGTGTGTAGTTGTGAGGCTGGCCACCAGTCGGGCTTGTGGCTCTCTGGTTGTTTACTTCACTCTTAGGGCCGACAGGACTTGAATTGAGATGTGGAGCGACCTGTGGTTCGGGTGGAACGGTAGCAGGTTCAGCAGGGGTGGCAGACGGCTCGTTAATCATGTCTACGACTTTGGCGAGGTCAAGAAGCATATCACGAATCCTAACGTAGAAGTCGTGTTCACTTACGATGTCCTCAATCTCGTAGAGAATCTTGTCTACCTTGGTCAGCGACTCGTCTTCCCACTTGGGCTGTCCGGTCTGAGCCGCATTGACTCCCATCGGACTTCCACGGTAGGAAAGGTCGGGCATTCCACCTGCTTCGGTCTTCTCTTCTGGCATCTGTCTTACACCCTTCCATGAGCCGGGTTCCTTACCTTCATTGATGTCATTGATACACCGTTGGCAAGCACTCCATCCTCTCTCATTGGGGCTGAGAACCGATTCACAATACTTGCAGAATTGCATCGATTCCTCTTCTGGTTTGACTGTCTTTGCCCAATCTTTGGCGGTTGGTTTGGGCGGATATACTTTTGGCGTTGGCGGAGTTAACGGAGTTGGTATAGTCGGTTCGTCACCATTATGTTCAACGTAATCCCATCGGCCTTCATCTTTCTTTTGCAGGTCTTCAGGATTGACAGGTGGAGTTGGCTTCTCTTTGACTCGGCCATACTCGTCTAAATCGGTGGTTGTTTCACCCGGCAGACCAGACATCCATTTCGCCCATTCTTCGGGGCTATTTGCCTCTTCTCTGTAGACGTTGCCGATGTCTTCGTTGGGGTGAAAGTCCATGTAGTGTTGTGCAATCTCATCATTGGAGTGCATCTTCTCGCCACACTTTGGACAGACAGTTGGTCTCTCCCATTGGCTCTCAGGAGCATGGCCTTGAGTCACTGCATCAAGAGCCATCTGGACTGCATCGTTGATGTCTATTCCCTTGGGCTGACCACGAGCATCTCTCAACTGCGGAGTCAAGTCCATCATGTTCTCTTCGCCGTCAGCATAGTAAACGATGGCATACAGTTTGCCAGAGATGACCTTGTAGTTGTCAAGAGCAAGGAACGCCTCATTAATCGTGGTGATAGCATCGACCACTCCATCTGGATTTCCGCCAAGTGAGAACTTGAAGGAGTAGGTGAGAGCGTTAGGGTCAGATTTGGATGGCCCTTTGGCCACGGTAGCGTTGTTGTCGAATTGATGAAGAACGTCTTTCAGAAGGTCGGCTTTCTGGTCGCCCTCTGGCCCTCTACCAATCCAGCCTTCCCATACACGGTATTCCCAATTGTCGAGATAGAGGTCAACCTTTTCCCAAGGCTTGACCACGCCTACCATCTCACTAATCTGCTCAGTCTCATCTTCAGGCGGCATTGGCTGTTGAGGTTGGACTGGTGCAACTGGCTGTGGCTGTGGTTGCGGCTGTGGAACTGGCTCCGGCTTCGGTTCCTTCTGTTGGGCGAGTTGTGCTTCATTGGGGTCAGCAGGCGTTAGTTCTGGCGACTCTTTGTCAAGAACCCCGTTCTGTTCTGCCCATCGCTGAAGCATCCAATCATACTTCGTAGCCTGAGACATACTACATCTGATAGGGCCATCAGACTATTTAAAGCCTATGCCCATCCAAGCCATTCATTCACGTTCTCTGGAACGGCAGACCCTTTCGTAATCTGGAAGCCCACGATGGCATTCACGAGAGACATCAGAGCGTCGTCTGTGGTGTCAGTGTTGTGTCTCCAAACCTTCTTGTCTGTTGTCTCAGTGAGTTCCGGATATTCGGCCAGAATGTCGTTGACGATGTAGTTCCTCATCTGCTCATCCGGTTCATTGTAGAAGCGGAAGCGAGAGGGGTTAGTGATGTAATCCATAGTCAGGTCGATGGCATAGGTGCGGTTAGCCTTAATTATGGAACCATATTGAGTAGGTTCAATCTTGAGAGGTTGAGTCAAGAAGCCAGTCATCAACTGAATCTTTATCACACGGTCTTTCCACTGCTTCCAGAGCAGTTGGTTCTGCATCTGACCCACCCCCTCATCACAAACGCAAAGGGTGACAGGGAAACGTTTCAGTAGGTCAGATACTCTCTGGACTTGTAGAGTGAGGTCTGATTCGTCAATCTTCTCGACGTAGATAACGTCGATGGTGTAGATGTCTGGCAACTCCAATAGCCGTGGACGGATGACAGTAAAGATGGTATTGGATTTGGTTAGACCCCAATCTACGCCTGCAAGTAAGGTCTCACCCTGTCCGAATGTGCCTTTGGTGAGCATGGGGCTGAACAGGGTCTCCATGTAAACTCTGTCAGTCGGCCTACCCAAGCCAGCGAAGAATCTGCCGAGCACTTCGTTCTGAAACTCTTGTGCGGATGGCGAATGCTTCCGTTTGAAGTCAAACTCTTCAGGAGTAATCCAGTATTGTTTCACTGACCCATCAGGATTGTAGGTGAGAGGCACACCAACAGCGAACTCTTGTGATATGTGATAGCCAGACCATTGCCCATCCCACTTCGGATTGGTTGCTTTCCATTCTTTCGTTACTGTGTTGAACTCTTTCATGTCGCTCATCTCAAACAAGTTGGAGAAACCGCTACCCGTCAGTAAAGGAGTTCCGACGACGAGCATCCGTCTGAAGGATGAGTGAGACATTCCTGCTTCAGCAATTGGTATGGCATTGACTCGATAAGACTGAAACTCGTCTAGCACAACGGCATCAGCGTCGATAGACCTCAGTGCTTCAGTATCCTCGTAGGCTGACATGAAGTATACCTCGGATTTGTTCAGGATGGTCTCGTGGACAGCCATACTCTGGATTTGGGCCATAAGAGCAGGACTCCTCTTCAGTTGCTTCTGCCATCTATCTCGGCTGAAGATGTCAGCCTTTTGACCAGATGCGGTAGCGTAGACATACTTGCCGGGATGGACGATGGCATGATAGAAGAGCCAGTTTACGACCCATTCTGATGCTTCCATCTGCCTGCCCTTGACAAGAATGATTCTCGGATTTTCATCATGATAGAGTTGGTTGAGCCAAGGACGATTTCTGAACCACATATCTTGAGTAGCATCGGGGCCAGCCTTCTCCGGAATCTTCACATACGACTTTACGAACTTCTGGATGTCTGAGAGGTCGAGTTCGACCTTCTTAGGAGTGTCGGCCTTGAGGTCTTTGAACTCCTTTTGGATGGAGTTGAACATCCTCTCGTTTACGGAAGACATGACTGAATCTTTATATAGTCTACCCGCATTTAAACATTGTCATGAAAACGAAGAGAGTGAAGGTGGCTTACTATGGTCTCATAAATGAGATACCACCCGAAGGTATAGAAGTAGAAGGAGAGACAATCATGCTTCCGTTCTCTCCCGGCGAACCGCCTTACTATAGAACCAATGCAGACGGGACGATTGATTTCACTGATTGGATTGCGATTCTTGAAGAAGTTGAAGACGATGACGACCACGCTTCTCGATGATGACAGAGTGGCATTTATCACAAGCAATCTGCTCCGGTTCGTTTCCCTCATTCATCTCGAACAGGAAGAACTCGTTACAGTGAAAACAGAAGATTCTGTAGACTCCGTGAGCCACTTCCGCTTGCATAGTAACAGGATTGGAATCGATGATACCCCAATTTCGCACATCTTCTGTTAACTCTGGTAGAGTGCAAATCAGAGTGTAGCGATTGTTGACTCCTTGTGGATAGTCGAAGAGCAGGTCAGCGATGGAGTGTTCCTTCTCTTCTATGTTAGGCCGAGTGACATGATAGATGTAGTCATACTTTCTGAACAGCCGAAGCAGGGGGTCACTTTGGACGGCTAATTTGAAGTCTTCGTCCTTCAACTCTTGGAAAGTCTTGGCCCGTTTCTCTGGTGGCGGAATGTTCTTCTTCAGGATTAGGTTTGTGCCTTGAATCAAAGCGGCCATGTTGTAGTTCAAGGTCTCTTTGTCTATTCCTTCTTCCTCTCTGAGCAGTCGGAGCACCATGTAGAGTTGTGACCACTCCATGAGTTCGGTAGAATTAGCACGAAGTAGGCGCAAAGTGGTGAGTCTTTCGGCTTCAGTTAATTTGCTAGGCATATGGTGTAATCATCTCTTGTGTGACTGTTTGCATCAGCCTCTTTCTCTTCTTGACCTTATCCCATGCGGCTTCAACAGTTGCCCGCAACTCGTCGTCACTCATGTTGTTCATTCTAGCGTAAAACTCGTCAGCATTCTGGACACCCCACATTCGGCACATCTCAGAGATGACATTATGGCTGTCTAAACCGAGCATAATGCCAAGCCTCTTTTGGACTTCTCTCGCTTTGCCCCAACAAGAGTGGTCATCGCCACCGAAGACGCTGTGGCCGTTTGAACGTATATAGTCTGATTCTGGTTCGTCTGACATGACACCACCCCTATGTAGATTCCGTATTTAAGCGTTCTTCCTCAAGCCACGGCTTCAGACCGTAATAGAGCAGAACGATAGCCGCTAGTGTGACGGCAATGCAATCCCACCATGCGAATCCTACTACTTCAACTTGAATGGGGCCGAAGATGCTAGGTATAATCGTGGTGACTTGTGGCTGAAACCAGAGGCGTAAAGCCCAAACAGCGAAGGCTATTCCGAGACCAAGCGGAAGGAAGCCTTTCCAGATTCGCTTATAATTCATCTCGCCTTCTTAAACGGGACTTGAGGTCTTTAAGTGTTGTGTCTTCATCCCATTCGATGTTGCGCTTGAGGGACTTCTCATAGCACTTTTGCCCCATAGGAAAGGCCATGCTAGTCACACTAAGTATGGCTAACTCACCTTTGGTGCAGAAGACACACACTGAAGCGTCTATCCCTTTTGCTACCATCGGTATGCTTGTTGCTTTGACCATCTTTCTGCCTTTGGTAAGAACACTTAATAAGCCTTCCTACCGGATTCCATGATTGTGTCTATCGAAGCAGGTAGAAAGATATACGACCCTGTGCTTGGCAAACTCGGAGATGAGTTTGTGGACGGTATTGTTGAGGACTTTCAAAAGGCAGGAATCAAGGTGCTGAGTGTTGCCGGAAAGACAGTCTCAAAATACTCTCCGGCAGATGTGACCATTGAGATTGGCGACAAGTCAGTGCGTCTTCAGATTGAGAAGCGGTTCCATACCTTGGAGCACTTTTTGACTGTCCATTTACCCAAGGAATCGTTGGACTTCAACTTCTTGATTGAATCCTCGTTGTCAGGCAACCTATTTATGACAACAGTGGACTATGTGAAAATCTCGCCGTTGGTGGATGTGCCTAACAAATACGGCGGTGAGCACGAACCCTTCTACAACATTCCAAGTGAAGCCTTTACCATCTTCTCAAGAGAGCACTTCATTGAATGGTGGAAATCATTATGCTTAGTGTAAACTCTCAGGAATACGAAATCCTCAAGGCATGGCTACCACCGGATACCGTGGTGGTGAAGCCCGAAGAGTTAGGGACTGACGCTGTAGTGAACGGTTTGGAGACAAATCGGATGTATGAGAAAAAGGAACTCAAGGACTTCATCGCCTCGGTAATTGACCGCCGCATCTTCGAGCAACTGAAGACGCTTTCCGACAACATCGCTAACGGCTATGAGCCTTTCGTGATTCTTGAGGGGCAGGGATTCTATGATTGGAGCCAGAAGAAGTGGGTGTCTCTGAAGCAGTGGTTGGAAGCGCATCCTGAACGGAAGATGGCCTTCTTTGAGGCTTTAACTGCTTTCCGGGCTTTCAAGGTGGGTCTGGTGCTCACTATGGACAAACAGGATACTGCGCTTTATCTCTCTTTCGAGAACTCCAAGTTGGGCAAGCCGAAGGAGAAGAAGGAATACCCTGAGAGGGGTGGCTTCAGAAAGGACATGACTGTGGCTCAAAAACAGGAGTATTGGATGGATGCCTTTGGTCATGAGACAGGAAAGGCTTTGACTCCCGTTGTCATCGCCGCCTTCAAAGACCTCAGTATTCCCGAAGACTCGATTGCGAATCTTACGCTAAAAAGCGGAAGACGTATAGGGGAGAAGAAGGCTAAAGAAATCTTACAGGTGTTGACAGAGTGAGTTACGACATTGTTCGGGCATCGAGGACTGACCTGCCTCAGATTGAGAAAATCAATTTGGCGAGTATGCCGGAGAACTATCCCCCGCCATTCTGGACGACACATCTCAATCAGTTTGGCGATATGTTCCTTGTGGCCAAGTCAAACGATGTAGTGATGGGCTATGTCATGTGCCGTGAGGAAGTGGTCAACAGATTCCGCACTGGTATCGTTGTCTCAATTGCCGTCGATGCGTCCTTCAGGAAGATGGGCATCGGTGAGGCCCTGATGAAAGCGGCTCACTACGCCATGAGACAGCGTGGCTTTATGATGGCTGGCCTTCAGGTGCGGAAGAGCAATGTGACGGCTATTGCTATGTATTCTAAAATGGGTTACACTACCAATCTCGCCGTTCCTCAATACTACAAGAACCCTGTTGAAGACGGCTGGCTGATGACCTACGTTCTCTAGGGTAAGGCTTTAAATAGCCGGAACCCGTTATTCTTCTCAGAATGGTATTCCCTCTCGTCTCGACTGGTTACAGGAACCTTCTGAACTACCTTCCTGAGACTAATGGTGTGCATGGGTCTACAGGATATGGGAGTCCTCAGACCAACACACAGTATAGTTGGTATGGAGCCGTCCAAGGTTGGACGGTGACAGAAGACAAGAAAGCCGTTCTGGTTTACAGGTCTGATGGTTCCGTCGCATCTCGCTATCCCTCTTACATCCTTCAGGGCGCACGAGAGATTAGTGCATCAATTGTCTACTATCCGCAAGATTCCAACGTCCTGATAGACATGATTAACAACGTTGTTACGACTTCGCACACTCTCATCTTCAAGCACTTTGACATCACAACTCAGGGAAGTGGAACGGTGGGTCTCTACTATGTGAAAGGCGCAGTGGCTAACACTGTCACCATACGAGGAGTGATTGGACAACCACTTGAAGTCACAATCGATTACTATGCACAGGACTTCTTTGAGGGACTTCCAACAGGGGCGACTTTCACTACGACTGACCCCGGCGCAATCCCATACTACTTCAAGAATGAGTCATTGTCAATCGATGGCTCGGCTCTTCAAAGGACTTTGGAGTTCACTTCAACCATCACCAATAATGCAACCCGCATCTCTCAGTTTGGGCAATACTACATCAGGACTTTGCCAGTCCTTACGGCTAGGGCACAGGGCGACTTCAAGGCCACCTTCCAATCGACAGATGGCACTCTGAACGTTGACGACCTCAATCTTGTTCTGAGTGACACCGACCCGACAGGTCTTACACCGCATAGCATATCTTTGGCACTTTCGATTGGTCACACTCTCAGTCACAGCATAGCCAAGTTGCACACGGTCAACGTTCCGAACAAGATTTCTGACTACATCGCTTTGCCTTTCAATTGGGACGCACAGGACGTTACTGTGACATAGACTCTGGATTCCGGCAAGAAGACTTAACTACTTCGAGACCCTACCACCTGACCAGATGAGAAAATGAGCACAATCAAAAGCGTGGTCGTTGGAACGGCAATCGGTGTGGGCATAGGGGCGTTGGCCTATTCTGGCCTCAGTCTCTATCCACTGATGGGTCTCTTTGTCGCAGGGTGCATTGTGGCCTTCGCTCTAGTGCTGACTTCAGTTTACGAAAATGGCAAGAACTACGGCAGAACCTATCCTGAAGCCTACGGAGTGTGCGACAGCACCTTCCAAGAGGCGCAGGCAATCGGGCAGGCAACGGACATAAGGATACTACGCCAGCGTGAAGAGTATAGGGAAGCGCAGTCGTAGAATCTTTATATAGTCCAGAGACCACTTACTCCCTGATGTCCACGGATACCAAGGAGATAACGTTCAAGGCTAATGGTAAGGACTACACTTACACTCTCAAACGGTATACTGCCGAAGAGTCTTTCAATATCGGGCAACACATTCCGACGAAGTTTGAAAGTCAGTGTTGGCAGGTATTCTATGGTGTAACGAATCCGCCCTTTGAGTCGGTTGACGAAGTGAAGAAACTCGACTATGAGGTATTCCTTGAACTCCTGAATGCGGTAGGCGATTTCAACGGTCTAGATGCCGCTTTTTTATTGCGGTTGGAGAACTTACCAAGACAGGTGTTACCACCGTCACTGAGGCCGAGCCAGTAGAACGAGCCAGACGGCTCATCTCCGAATACCAAGACCGGATGCTCTTATTCAAGGTCGAGACCGAATTAGGCATCTCAAAAGAAGAAGCCCTGAAGATGCCAAGGGCCAAATTGCAAGCCCTCTTGTTCATCCATGAGACAGTCCGAGAGGAACAGCAAAGGTTAATAAGCAAACGAGCCGCTAAGAATACAGGTATCTCATGAGTAGTGGGGGAACAGCAGGAATCCAGCAAGATATTGCCGCACTGAAAGCGTTAGGCTATTCTCTGTCTCAGACAGCAGACGCACTGACGAGGATGGGGTATTCTGCTAACCAAGTCAAGAATGCGATGAGCGATTTAGGGCCACAATTTGACCAACTCAAAGGTGCTATAGGCGCAGTTTCGAGTGCGGTTGGTATCTTCAGCACTGCTCTGAGTCTTGCTCATCAGACAACCAATTACATGATTAACACTGAGTATCAGTGGGCCGACCTGCAACTACAGGTTTATCAGAATACAATTGCCGCCATCTACGCTAACAACAACTACGCACAGGCTTTAGCACTTCAAGCGATGGTAGTCAACAAATTTGGGACTGGTTCTGTTCAAGCGGCTAATGCGGCAACTGCTGTCCAATATGTCTATTGGACGAAGCAGGCGGCATTGGCTGACACAGCGAAAGCAAAGGCCGACCTCTTCTATGCGCCCGCAGAGGCAATAGCGAATTTGGCTTCAACAGCCGCTTCAGCCGCAACACAGATTTTGCAATTGGTGTCTGCTATTGGGATGCTTGGTGTGGTTTCAGGAGTGGCGAGTGGCACTGCGGCGGCTGGCGGCATAGCAGGTGCGGCAGGAGCAGGTGGACTAGGTGCAGGTCTTATGGCGGCGGCTCCTACAACGTTGGGCGTTTCGGCTTTGGCCGCAGAGATTGTCACTCTTCCGATTTGGGGGCCGAAACTTTTTAGTGCGACTGAAGGCGCAGGGCAATCAGTAGGAAATTGGATAAAGAGTGGTGGCGGGGTTAACATTGGTATCAATGTTTCACGAGATGTTGACCTGACTAAGATGCGTCAAGAGATTCAGAATGCCCTCTCACAGTCCTTCCTCAACATGAGCAAGACCAGAGGGGTGTTTGGCTAATGGTCAGTCCAATCAACTATGTTGTAACAATAGATTCTGCAATCACAGACCCAACTCCGACCTACTTAGCACCTATCACTGAAATTCAGTTCAATCGTAACATCCATCCGAGAGAAGACACTGCAACTATCACGTTGGCTAACATCCAGCGTATTCTCTCAGCACGAGAAGTCAACATCTACCGTATTGGTTCCGATGGAACGGCCACTCTCAAGTTCAGAGGGATGACCACCAATCCGACTTACCACGGAGATAGAAGTTCACAAACGACTCAGATTGCAGTAAATGGGCTGTGGTATATGTTTGAGATTAGGCTTATCTCTCTTGCAGGGTTGAGTCCTGTTGGATTGCCGCCTAATACGAACCCCTATCTGGTCTACCTCAATCCTGCCCTCAACCAGAGGTTTGGGACGTTGTGGTTTTTGCTTGTGCAGAGTGCTTTTCAGAACCAATACAGCACTGGCCATTTACCCACTATTGTTCCTTATCACTTCAATAGCAACCTTCCATCGACAGACTTCGATTCGGTGATTGTAAACGACCAGATGACCTTCCGGTATTCATCGATAGGAAGTGCCATAGACCAACTCATTACCACGGCTTTGTTCAACAATGAAACAGGGGGTGGTTCTCCCTTCCTTTCAGAAGTCTACTTCAACATTGGCGACAATCCTCATGGTGATGACCCTACCGCAGACAAGATTCCTGATATTTCTGTTGCACTTTTCGACCCGCCACATGGAGTTCTTGGAATCGGTCACAACCGCACTGGAAGGACGATAGGCTCTGGCCCTGCTCCTAGTCCACCTTACGCTGGAATAGGTCATTATGAGCCGAATCCCATTGATACTGTCATTTTCACTGAAGGCGACAACATCGTTTCATACGATGTATCCTACGACTACATTTCAATGAACAACAGTTGGGTGTTGTCAGGTGGTCAATTCTATGGGTCAGATGTAGTTCCCATTCCTTTGGAGAACCCTAGTAGCATCAATGAATTTGGGCTAAAGCAGACACAGCAGAGTCTTTCCAATGTGGTAGACCCTGATGTTATCAGCACTTATGTTGATACAAGCATCACCTACTTCCAACGCCCCATTCCAGTTGTCACCATAAAGCCTGACTACACCTATGCGACAGCCCATCCTGTTACTGTAGGAGATTTCGTTTCAATCAATGCGCCAAGTCTGGTGAATGTGATAGAGGATTCAAACGGCAAGCCTATCTCACAGCAGATTGGCACACAGGCTTTTGTGGCTCGAATAAGACGTATCGACATCGAATGGACACCCAACAACGGCGAAGACATCACCTACACGCTGACCTTTCCTGTGATAGATGTAAACCTGACAACGGCGGTGGGTAATACTCTTCAGCAGATGTATACAGCTCAGAGGCCGATGGCTTCTACTACTATGAGTAGACTCAATCAACAGATTTCCAGTTCTTTACATAACAGTGAAAATGGCTTTATGGAGAGCAGACCTCAAGAGGATACTATCCTTGTGAACGGAAGCGACTTTAATCTCAACGCAAATTGGAGTATCGTTCACATTCCAGCCATCGTCAAGAGACAACCGACAGAGAACAATAATGAAGACGTTCTGATATTCGGTTTTTGGGTGTCTGTTTCTACTACAGACCCTACAGTATCGGATGTTGTTGTAAGTATTCAACAACCCGATGGTCTGGTGATATTTGACTCAGTTGTTCCAACGAACACAAAAATTAACGTCCTCTCATTGCTTAACAAGACTCGTAGGAGCAACGGCGAATTGGTCTCCAACCTCTCTGGCGATTACATTGTCACCCTTTCAAATGTAGATTCTGGAAGTATCACCTACACCGTTTACTCAGAGTATAGTTTTGTTCTGAATCCGAGTGCGGCTACCAAAGCCATCAGCGTCTCAGAAATTGCTCTTACTCAGAATAACCTTGACCCGGCTCGAAACTGGATTTACCGAGCACCATTCATAGCGTGATAAAGATGTCAACAATCCTTCCTTCGGGTCTCGAAATAAGGCGGTTGGCGTGGAAAGATGACATCTTCAAGATGGCCACGGTTCCCCCACCGACAGCCGATGGATGGTATGACAATACTGGTGGTAATTCCATCACATTTGCCAATGGGACGATTGAAACCTATGGGACTCTAAATCTCGTTCCGAGCACCGCTATCACGGATGGTGATGCGTTGGCTCTTCCTGCCAGCATCCAAGTTGAACATGACATCGTTACGCCTATCCCACACGCAGGCATCGGTTCTATCAGACTGCGGGCTAAAAACGCTGGAAGTGGGTCTTCTGATTTGTCTATCACATTATTGGATAATTTAGGGAATCCAATACTTCCTGTCTATATAGTAACACTTGCATCTGCTCTTTTCACACATTACACTATTTCTGTGAGTGTTGGCTCAGATGTAGGCGGAGTCCAGATGGAATGCACCAATGGAGCCATTATAGACTACATTGCGTTGGGCACTTGTGAGTATGTCAATCAGGGCGGTCTAACACTCAATCTCACGATTGACAAAGCCACACAGTCACTTGCTGTTCCTAATACAATAGACATCATCCAGCAACTCGGCATAGCCAGCAGGTCAATTGTGGTCATGATACCTAAAGCCTCTGTCAGTCTCTACAATTGGCTTGAAGACAAAATGGTGAGAAGCATTCCACTTGAATGGCTGACTCCGACTCAACAAGCCACAGGGTATCTTCTGGACATCAAAAAGCACACTGAATGGGGATGGGTTTCAAGACCACTTGCTTCGTCTGACGCTCTTGCTGTGACCGCTACACCACAACAGTTGTATGATATTACTGGAACACTTGCAAAGTCTGATAACGAACAAAATACTGATACCACTGCAAGTCCTTGTGTTAATCCAAATCCGCCTATTCCGCCGCAATCAATCACTTTGCCCAATTCCTATTTTATGCCTTACGAAGCCGTCACTCATGCTAACGGTAGATGGTGGGTCTTCTTGACGAGGAATACTGGTGCTCATGGAGAAATTGCATATATTCATTCAAGTGACGGAGTTACTTGGTCTTCACCTGTTACAGTGCTCACAACTGCAACTCAAGGGTTTGTTGCGATGTATGCGTTAACGTGCATCAGATTCTTTGGAACAACAGTCTATTATGTTGTCAGCGCAACAGACTTGGTGAGTCCGATGGCCAACTGTTTTCTATGGTCGAAAGGCATACTGAATGCAAATGGCACGATAACGTGGGCTGTTCAAAATGTCCAAGTTCCCACTACCTACGGAGTCAATTGGCCATCATTTCTTGATGTAGATAATTTGGGAAATGTTTGGGTAGCACTGACTTACTATCCAGCGCAAATGTATGTTGAAGTTTGGCGATACAACGGGAGCATATGGACGGATTTTACGGCTAATCTGAACAGTCTGGTTGCTGGCCCCTATACAGGGAGCGTTCTTAGACTGACAGGCTCATCTACTCCAACTCCAAGTCTTTGCACCACAGGAATAGGCTTTCCGCCATCTGAACACAGTTACAGATTCGATTATTCTGCCGGGTCATGGTCGATTTCATTGAATACTACAGACCCTACTCCACAATCGGTGGATGGAGTTCTGCTCGAAGATTCAGTAGAAGTCTCGAATATCAATTATTGTTTTAGCATAAAATATGTCGCTTCTGCGGCAACATGGTTTACCAGAACCACTTCGACGGCAACTTCATACGACCTTAGTAGCATCTTTCCGGGCAGTGTGGGCACTTATAGCGTAAGTTACGACGCTACCACCGGAACATTCTACATTGTTGCAAACGATTTAGGGACAGGAAATCTTGCTCAAATATATAGCACAAGTGGCGGTGGAACATGGAGTAGTAAAACAACTCTTGTTCCTTTGATTTCTGCGGCTTCTGTGAGAACCCAACAAACGCTTGACAACGGTTTGCTGGCAGTTGTCTATCAAACAGTATTAGGGTCGAACATACTTCATTTCTTGGCATTCAGTTCTTAGAACACTTCTAAATGATTGAGAGACGAGTCTCTAATGGCATTGCATGGGGGGGTTGGATTCCATAACCCTTATAAAGCGAAAGCACCCCTCTATCTCATATGCCGACTCCGACCACTGACTTTCAGGTAGGTGTAGACACCGTTTGGTTGCAGGTTCAGCAGAACTTCTCTGCCACGTTACGAGTCTACGTTTCATCGGTCAGAGGCTTTAGCACTCCTGTCACTCTTTCGGCATCTGTGATTCCGGTCACTCCGGCGGTTGACCCTACACTTGACCCTTCTCAGACTACGACTGCACCTTGGGCTGGCACTATCACTTTTGCGGCTAATCCTCTTACACCACCCGACTATACGACTGTTACCGTTGCTCCGGGCACTACAGGTGGAACCATTGACCCAAATGCACCGCCTACTTACCAAGTAGTGATAACTGGTGACGATGGTTCTGGAAACCAGTCGATAGCCACATTCACTGTGGTTGTTCAAGCATCGATAGCCGACTATGGCCTCGGCATCACATTCAATGTAAACGGTCTCTCAACCGTAGATAACGACCCTCAATTGGAAGGGACTGGTGTTCTTGCCAATACGTTTCAAGAGAAGGTCTTCTTTGTGCCTAACGATGGGGGCGTAACCAAGACAAATGACACCTATTGGGTTTTCTATGCAACTTCAAGTGCGAGTTATCCGACTGGCGGGGGAGTCATTCCCAACTCAGGAACGGGAGAGGGATTCTACTTCAAGACTAGCATAGACGGCGCAACGTGGAGTAAACCCTTCAAGATTTGGACTGCGTTTCCTTTCTCTGCTCAAGGTCACAACCTTTCTGCATGGTATGACTATGCCAGCGACAGATTCTACGTTGCGGGAGCCGACCCTCTTGTGGGAGTGGCTGTGATTATGGGTCAACCTCGTCAAGACACTGGTGGCAACTACATCATCTCTTTCGATGGCACAAACAATCCACAGTCTAGTCAAGCGGCTACTGGCCCCACTTTCACGAGGATAAATATGACCACACCCTTCATTCATGGTAGGACTGCTGGAAGTGAGGTAATACTGCTAGTTCAGACAGAAGACATCGGTGGCAACCACTATCTAGAGACTTGGTTATCTACTGATGGTGCATTGGCTGTTTGGAATAACATAGAGCCAGTAGGTGGTCTTCATCCTTTTGCGGTAAATTTGAGCGTCTATGGAAGGGCAGAAGAGATTGTTAGTGGTGGGCAGAGATACCTTGTTGAAATCTACGGTGGCGATTTTCAATTCATCACCTTCAAGTGGCAGAATATCACAGGGGGGCCACCAACCAACGCATGGCAAACCTTTTTGGGACACACTCTTTTGCATTACAATTTTACCGTTGGAAAGACAGTAGCCAGAATTGACACTATCAATTGCGTCTTCATCTACCCCGGACTCAACGAGGACTTCTTCACGATAACCTTCACTGCATTAAACACACCTGCACTTGGCACTGACACTTTCATTACAACACCCTACTCCCAAGCCGCCATAGGATATGATACCGGGGTCAATCCAACCGCAACATTGACTCTTTTTTCGGCTGACACCAACAGAGTTGATGTTAGTGAGAGCACCGACTCTGGTTCGACTTGGGCCGCTTTCACTACTCTCTATCAAGACAGCAATCACATAACCGTTCCTACTCTCAATAGTTTCCTCAATGAAGAAGGCACAATGATAGGTCATCAGTTTCCAGTAGCATGGAGCGAATTGACGACTCCGGGCTATGAACAGATAAAGTTCAGACTGGTAGAGATGTCAGCCTTTCCTGACATCTATCCGAGAGGGTCTTTGAATGTTATTAGTGGTGCTTTGGGTGCGACGTTAGCTCCGATTCCTCTCTTCTTCTATCCGACAGGAGACAGTGTAGACGGACACACCTTCCCTACTTCTGTTACTGAACTTGCTTATCGTCCTGATAGTCCTAATCAGCCATTTGACCCCGGCAACGGGGGAAGTTTCGTCATAGAAGACGACCAAGGCAATCTTTGGCCAGCCCCCTATCCACCCTCTGGATTCACAAGAGAGTCTCTCTCAAGACCATCCTACATCTACATGACGATAGCCACTGGCCCGCCCACTTTGAGTGGAACTAGATGGGTTATTGACATAATAGGTGAGGGAACGGCTCCGCCTCATGTGATGGGATTTGGTCGCATCATGCTCCAAATCACTTAGAAGGGCTTATAAGAAAGGTCAACCTTCTACTTTACAATGGTTCAGATTAACATTCAGGGAGCAACTCTGAATCCGCTTGCCCTTGTTGAGTCTCCTGTTCCACTGGAAGTGCAAGTGTATGAAGTAACGAGAAGTGCTAAGATGCGGCTCTATGCAAGGGTTCAAGCCTTTTCAGACACTAACCAAGTCATCGGAGCCTATAATCCACAGTATCAGATGACCGTCATCGTTCCACAGGACTTTCTGAACGGCGACAACATTGAGAATTTAATGACTCATCTGATTGTTCAAGACCAAGTGTTGAGGGATATAGAGGGCAATTATCATGCCATCCGAGTTAACCATGTCGGAGAGTTGCATCAGGGTGGTGTGCCGTTGGTGTGGCAATTGGACATCGCCGCTTATGAGACATATGACTCAAGAATCCTCAGTCTATCACACCTTGTTCCGTATCCAGACATCAATACTCTAGTTTCCGTAGACACTACTAATAGTCTTAATGTTGAGACGACGATGCCCATGATTTTCTTTGCGAATGGCCTTATTTGGGCAGTCCAAGGCGACGGTCTCGACCAAGTTTGGTATCAGACCAGTCCCGATGGGGCAATATGGAGCACTCGAACCAATCTTACGACCAATGGCCTTCTAGGTGGTGGGGCAGATGGTGGTGGTGTTCTCTATGTGCCAAGTTTGAATCGGGTCTATTATCAGTTTTCTAATGGTGCTCTTCATCAGATGTTTTGGCGATGGGGAACACCCAATCCCAATGGAACAATAACATGGGGAATCTCTGAGCAGGAGTTTGATACACCTTATGCCTTTTCCTTTACTACTTTCGATGTGGATTCAAACGGAAACCTTTGGTCTTCTACTCTGTATGGTGCGCCGTTTAGTGGTGGAATCCAAGGTTTTGCAATATGGAAGAACGGAGTCCAAGTCAAATATCTCCCACAATCGAACACTGACTTTGCTTGGACTATCTCTCCGCCTGTCATTAGAGTATCACAGACTAATCCCAACAACATCATGGCCTATGCTCTTACTTTAGGTTGGGTCTCTCCCCCGACAGCAAAGATGTATTATTCGACAGATGGCGGCACAACTTGGTCTAGTTTCATTATGCCTACCGCCTTTTCTACTGAATGGACTGATGCTGTTGTCATCGGAAACGTAGCATACATAGTCTATCCAACGGGGGTTAGTCCCGGCCATGCTTCTGATGGCACTGGCCCCATCCATTTTGTGTCTTACAACATTGGTGATAATCATACGAGTGCTGAGACAACACTTGATACTATTCCTTCGGGTTTCTACGAGCCGGGTGTCTCAATTGCAACAGATGGAGTCAGCACTCTAGTTGTTGTCTATACCGATAATTCCGCACTGATTAGAGACCGAGTAAGCACCAATAGTGGTAGTAGTTGGTCTGTTCCCAAGACCATTGTGACGACAGGTGGTTTTGGGTATCCACCTGTAAGTGTATTGCCACTGATAGGAAGCAATGGCACTATTCTTCTTGAATACTTGGGGCCATACAGTGGCGGCTTTCCATTGTATGCAGGTGGCGCACTCTACTAGAATGCTTATTAACGACTTCGCTTTAAAAGGGGGTGTATCGTATATGGCTTGGATGGAACCTCTTGCAATCGGGTTGCTCGGTGTGGGCTTCATTCTTGTGTCTCTACTTCTCATTGGGATGATAGGTCTCATCAAAGACCAGAATCGCAAGTTCAACGTCCTTCTTTCTAACTACAAGGCCGACCTCGAAATGGTGATGCTCCACGCCCACAACTTTGACGAGTTCATAAAGCAAACTGAAGAAGCGATGAAACAGGACGACAAAAAGAAGCCAGTCGAGACCTACTACATTACCTGAATCCTTAAATAGTGTCAAACCGAAGGTTACTCAATGAAATTCCTGAAAACAAATCTACCTATTCCGTCATCCGTAATCACCGGAGTCTGCGGCATGAAACAGGCTGGCAAAAGCCTCTACGCCTATGAACAAGCGTTCATAATCGTGAAAGAAGAAGGGGGTGAAGTCCTCTTCATCGATACCGAAGAGCCAGACGACTTCATGTTCAGCGTGGCGATTGAGGAAGACAAGGAATTGGGTATGGAAGCACACAAGCCTTGGAAAGAAGTGTTCGCCGCCAAGTATGGCGTGGAACCCGCCATCGACTACCAATACGTTCCCAATGTCGAAGCGATGATGGCTCTCATAGGAGTCTATGGGAAGAAAATCATCACAGAAGCACCAGAAGGAACGCCAAGAGAACTCAAGCCGAAGAAGGGCGAGTCTGCCGAAGATTTCGCCAAGAGGCAGGAAGAGGCGAAGAAGAAGGCCGACGAGAAAGAGAAGGAGAAGGGAGCCAAGTTCGAGTTCAAGGAATACAAGGTGGACACTGAGGAGTCTCGTTTCAACAAACTCATCAACGAGAAGGACATCCGCTATGTCGTCTTCGACTCCATCACCGTCTTCAACGACCTGATGCAAGGGGGTCGTCAGAACTTGGGTCTCAGGTCACAAACAGAAGAATCCTTCTTCAACACCGTCAAAGAACTCTGTGCCAAGCGCAAGGCCAAGACTGGCAAGCCCATCTACGTCTTCACGACCAACCACCTGTCCTTCGACCCCACCAATCGCTTCGCCTTCATGGATGAAGTGTCACTGAGGGAGAAGGGCGGCAAGACTATTGGTCACACCCACAAAGTCCTCTTCGGTCTCAAGAAGTTGACCTCGCCTCACGGTGCAAGAGAGGCCGTGGTCATAAGGTATCCCAATCTGCCAGAGTATGGCTACAGGTTGCCACTACTCATCACCGACCAAGGGTTCCAGAACGCAGACAAGAAGATGTTCGAGGCCGCAAAGGAAGAGCAAAAGGCAGGGTAGAATGCTTAATTACCCTGCTTCCATTCTTTTGAAGTGAGAGCATGGACGAAGAGACTAAAAAACAATACAATGTAGAGACCTTCATGGCCCAATTCAAGAGGGTTGAGACGGAGAGTTCGCCTAGTCTGCCCGGTGGAGACCCTACTGCTTACGCTTACATTCCGAGACTGCTGATGCACCCCGTCAGAGATGGCAGAGCAAGACTTCTGTGGTTAGTGCTTGCGCCTTACTTCATCACCATCGCCAAAGTCTCATCAGAGGACGCTGAGAAATACTGTCGAGACTACCTTACAGAATGCGACAAGTTGGAGCCTTGCTCGAAGGCGTTAAGTCAGGTCTTTGAGATGGTTGACCACGCTCGGACTGCTGGCCTTATGCCACCCCGATTGGATACACTAGAGGCAAGTGACCCCGACCTCTACGAAATCATCAAATTGGCGATTCAAGAATGATTCCATTCGATTCGGCTAATTATACTGTCGAGAACAGCAAAGTCAAGATGGTGATTTGGCGGCATGGAGAGAAGGAAGTGATAGACCCTACGCCAGCACCCTACTGTTACATCCCGACCAACAAAGAACTCAGTTCAGCCGCTAGGTATGAGATGACAGACCTGCGGGCCTTCGATACCGAAGAGGCCGTCAAGCGGTATACGTTCAATCAACCCACCCAAGTCAAGAACTTCCGCAACTACGCAGAGGGCAAGTCGATTACCGTCTATGAGGCCGACAAAAAGTATGTGGGTGTATGGATGTTGGACAACCAACTTGTGTGCGACGACTATCCTAATCAAGCGTCTTGGGATACTGAGGAGTTGGATAGTCAGGGCCAGCCTGACCCTGAGACCGCTAGTCAGCCTATCACGGCGGTAGGCATCGTCTACAAGGGGCAACGGTATGCTTGGACATACAATCCTGTATCTGGACAAGGGACGGAGACCTCAGAGGCCGGAGTCCTGCAAAAGTCAGCAAACTTTATCACCGAGAACAAGATAGCCATGCTCAAGGGTTGGAACAGCAAATTTTGGGATGTTCCCTATTATGCCAAGCGGCTTGCCTATAACCACATCAAGTTCGACTTCTCGCAGACTAGGTTTGCAGACATCTCGCTTGCGTATAGGTTCATGTCGAAGAACTTCCGAAGTCAGTGGGCACTCGGCAAAGTGGCCAAACGTCTATTCAACGAGAAGAAGCCATACGTCAACACACGACTCAGCACTTTGGCAGATGAGCAGTTGCAGGAGAGAGTGTTGTGGGATGCCGAGTTCACTGGCAAAATAGACGAGAAGCCCGGTTTGGAATACAGTCGTGTCATGATACAACTGGCCAAACAGGGGCACATCTTCCCCGACCAGATATTCGGAGTCCACCCTACGAAGCAGATGATTACAGTCACTCCTGTCCTTGACCAATACTTTCTATCCACAGCCCATCGTATTGGGTATGTATTGCCATGCAAGACAGCATACAAGTCGAGACCAAGGTATGTGGGCGGATTGGTGGACATCCTTCAGATGGGCACATTTGAGGATGTGTTGCAGTTTGATGTCGATTCGCTGTATCCCAACATCATATTGGCATGGAAACTGGCTCCATTGGGCAAGTTCAAATTAGTCGAGCCAATAGTCCGTGAGTTGCTAGAGGGGAAGCGCAACGCCAAGGACAAGGTGGAAAGATGGGCCTATAAGATTGCTGTCAATGCTTTGTATGGAATCTTCGCAAGTTCATACTATCGGTTCAAGTCGGTAGAAGTGGCAGATGGTGTGACCTTCCACGGCAGGGACATCGAAGAGCACGTTAAGGAGTTCCTCACACAACTCGGTTACATCGTCTACTACATGGACACCGATTCTTGCTTCGTCAGAGGCAAGTTGGAAGATGCCGAAGTCATCCAACAACTCATCAACGACTTTGTTAAAAAGACCTACAATGTTGAGAACATCAAGTATGGGCTTGAGAACTATTGGAGTCGCATCACTTTCCCAAAGAGTGCTAAGGGTGAGAAAGCCAAGAAGCGATACTTCGGAAAGGTTCATGTGGATAAGACGGGTGAGGTTGTGGATAAGTTTGAAGAGGCAGGGATGGAGTCGCTTCGGGGCGATTGGTGCGAGTTGGCCGCACAGATGCAGGACACCATCAAGAGGTTCCTTGTCAACAACACGCCGAAAGAGACAATTATGGTATTCTACGAGAAGCAGAAAGACAATCTCTTCAAAGGGTTGTATGACCCACTTCTGGTTATGGAGAAGCACATGAATAAGGGTGAGAACGAGTATGGTGGCTTCAAGTGCTCGTGTGGAAAGCGTCTAATGACGAAAGAGGAAGGAGACGAACATCAGAAGACGGCACATCCCGGCGAAAAGGCCAAGGTAAAGAAAATCGGCACTCCACAGCACGTTAAGGCATTGAGAGAAGCACTGAAGACGGGGTGGATTCCTACCGATATGATTGAGTATGGCGTAGTCCAATACTACATGACCAGAGGGACTATACCGAAACTCATCAACCTAGTCCAGCCGAGCGAGATAGACTACCAGTGGTATGTCTCGCATCAGATAGACCCTCTGATGTGGCGGCTCGGCATCATCGAGACGGTTACTGCTTACAAGAAGGAGAAGGTCGTTCCCAAAGACCAACAGGTGTTGTTCGCATGAAACTCGCCAACCAAGACGAACTCAACTTCGCTCATAGTCAAGAAGCGATGGAACGGATGGAGAGAAAGTTGAAATACATCAAGCATCAGTGGAAAGGTAGCACCTTGTTCATCCAGATGATTGATGGCGTATGTCCGTTATGCTTTGGCGATGTAAAAGGAAATCACACACATCAGATTACGCAAGAGATGTTGGAGAAATTCGATAAAGAGGAGATAGAAATTGAGCGAGCAACCAGAAAGTAAGAAGGGGAAGGTGCTCAACACCTTCGAGATGATTGAGCCGCTTTACCAGAGGGTAGACTTCGATGATACGCCAGAGGGTGTGGTGGCCAATCTTGGTGCGAAGTTATACCGTGGGATGGTATCGGGAACAACCCCGCCAGCCTATATTCTGGACACCAAGAATGTTATACACAGCAAGAAAGTCGCTATACCACTGGCCAGAGTGGAGCAGTCTCGGATGGACGGTGTGTTCGACTTGGATGAGAGGGATTACATACTCAAGAAGGTTGGTCAGGAACGAGACCCACGCATAGAGGGATGGGACAACTTGGCGACCTATACTTTCGAGACCGACTTCCACTTCGATGAGAATCTGCTTTCCAAGTATCTCGACTATGGGTCGATGAGGCCGACGCAGGAATGGATGGACTTGGTGGAAAACATTGTCTCATACAAAGGAGAGACTGACCCTAGCCTCAAGACAGTCTTCAAGGCTACAATCCCGTATGGTTATGTGATGGCATATCAGCCTCATACTCTTGTCATAACTCCGCCCAACACTGGCAAGACATCATTTTATGATGTCATAGGGAGTAGATATGACAAGACGACCAAGAACACTTTGATTGGGACTGCGAAGTGGACAGACGATGTGGCAAGGGGTATCTTTGACAATCAGCACTATGCGTTGACCATAGAGCAGATAGAGAGTCTGGCCATAGAGAATGTGGCGGGGCTTCTTATGACCCTATTAGAGCAGGGATGGGCACTGTCCGGTGCTGGCGGTGCGACAATCCGAGTGGTGGCGGCTTGTCCGTTTGTCGTGACGGCCAATCCACTGGCATTATCAGGAAGCCATACATCGGTAATGCGAGACATACTCGCCCACTTATGTCGGAACTCATATGCGATGGGTCGCAGGTTCGGGATTATCGCATACAATGACTATGCGCCAGTCAAGGACAAGGCAGGGTCAGAGGGACTAGACGACATAGAGAGGAAAGGGCTAGTCGATATGTTTCGGGCGATGGAAGAGAGGACGACAGTGACTTTGCAGAAGTTCTGGAATCAGCCAGTCGTTAAGGAGTTCTGCCGACAATCCGTCTATACGAGACCTCTCTACGACGAGATAGAGAAAAGCGAAGTCATAGAGGTAAGGTCGTTCCTATTGGCGCATTATGCTCACTCGTTCCACCACATAAGGGGTGGGGCTGTCAACATGGCTTTAGTCGATAACCTGCCCCGGTTGGCAGGAGTCGAAGTCCAAGGGGGTGGCATGAACGACCTTCTTGAGCCTCTGACGCAGGAAATCCTTGACCAAGCCGCCATCTATGTGGAGCAACTGAAGCAAATCAACTTGAGTTCGATTAGATATGCCCTCGACCAGTCTCCTTGAGATTAGCCGTCTCTATTGGGATAGAGACATCAGGGTTCTTCCTGCACAAGTTGGCATAGAGAGAACACTTGTGGAGACCAAGGCCGACTTATGCGAGTATAACCTAGAGCATATCCAGCAGGTCAAGGACACTTACTTCCCCTTCTACACGCCTCTGGTGAGTAAGACATGGCCAATCGACCAGAAGGATGCTACCGTTGTTGACCGCATTTTCTTGGACTTGGACATTCGGACTGTCAAAGTCAATGACCCCATCACAGGAGAGCAAGTCGAGAAAAAGACCACTTTCGAGGAGATTTGGAGCAAAGGGCAGTTGTTCTACAAGATGTTCTGGCCCAACATCGAGTTGTTCTTCTCTGGCGGCAAGGGCTTTCACATCTATCTCTACATCCTGCCGACCACGATGGGTGAGTTGCGGCAACACAGGGAAAGGCTGTTCGCAGTCTTCTGCACTTGGTTCCAATACCTGCATGACAAGAAGGCGTTCCTCAGTCTAGACCGTATCTGCCGCACGACCCTCACAAAACACTCGATTGACCCTGACCATCCGACTCGGCCAAAGTGGAAGGTTCCTATCGAGCCGAAGATGGACTTACCAGAGATTCTGCGGCAGGCTACCTACCCCGACCAATATACCGACCACTTCGCTAAACTTTATCAACGTGAACCGGAACCTCTGGACTACCACCTGTTTTTGCAATCGCCAGACCAACTCCTTTAAATAGTTCGGAATCGCTATCTAGGGGTGTATACTATATGTCAGAGGAGAAAGTAGCAGGTCTTGATTGGAATGCTCTGCTTCAGAAGGCAGAGGAAGGAGTCTCAAAGTTTGAGGAAGTATACCAGATTCCTAAAGGCCCACATCCTGTGTTGTGCCAAATTTGTGGTCACGATATAATGGAGTGTCTGGAAAATGACCGTCAGTGTTGCGAGATAAATAGTAGTCGAAACACAGGGTCTAGGAAAGAGGACTTCGTTGTTCCAAATCAAACGCCACAGACAGGGATTGAAGAGATGACCGGGGTGAGTCACGCTTATTACGAGAAAGAACTTGAGGAGATGGGCAAACTCCTTGAGGAATGCGAGGCTCTGATGGCCAAACCGGGTGGTGGGCCAGAGACATGGACACCCGCAGGGTCGATTGTTGAAGGGAAAGGAGAGGAAGACAAATGCCCATTCTGTTCATACACGAATCCAGACCCCGAAGCAATCCAAAGTCACACGGCCGCATGGCATCTTGATAGGAATAAGGATGAGGCAAAGCGACTTGAAGAGGAGATAGCCTCTCTAGAAGGTGAAGTAAGATGAGCAATGGAGATACCACACGAGAATTGCTTCTTCAACTGAACGACAAACTGGCCGAGTTTATGGCCGACAGCAAGGCTGACCGAGCCGCCATCAACGTCAAACTTGACCAAGTGGCAGAGAGCGTCAAAGTTCTGAATCACAATAGCACCATCTTGGCTAACCGTGTTACGGGTCTCGAAGCGAAGGTCACTACGGCTGAAGAGCAGAAGAAGGCGATAAAGGATTTACTCAATACTCAGAGAAACTGGATAGTCGGTGCTCTTGGTGTTGTAGTCTCAATTCTTACGATACTGAGTCTACTGCACCTTATCTAAAAAAGAGAAGAACTCAGGTTCTAAACCTGAGTCCGATACTTCCGATGGTAGAAGATTGTTACTCCTGCACAGCCGCCAAGTGTCCCTAACAGAAGGGTGATGATGACTACATCAACCTGTGTCAGAGTAAAGGTGGCTTGGATTGTGGTTGTTACCGTCTGCGTCTGTGTGGTTGTCTTTACAATTGGTGTGCTGGCAATCGTCACTGTTGTCGTTGGGCTTTGTTCTGTTACCGTGTTATTCTGAGTCACTGTGTTAGTCTGAGTCTGTGTGGTAGTCTGCGTTTGGGCAGGTAGAGTCTGTGTTACAGTGGCGGTGAAGGTCACTGCTTGCCCACTGACGGTTGCAATCTGAGTTATGGTTTCTGTCACAATCCGATATTCTGTCTGAGTCTGAGTCGTTGTGACAGGTGGTGAGGTCACTGTAGTTGTTACTTGTGGAAGCGTTGTTGTGTTAGTTACTGTGGTTGTCACGACTGGCAAAGTCGTGGTCTGAGTTAGAGTGACATTCTGTATAGAAGTCGAAATCTGTGTAGTTGTCACTGTAACTGGTAGAGTCGAAGTCTCGGTTACTGTGCTAGTCTGAGTTTGTGTGGCAGTAGCCGTGGTGGTTACGGTTGAGGCGGGAACGTTGACGTTAATGTTGAAGCACCAATGTCCCGAAGGAACAGTGTATGGGTCGTTCCAAGCAACGTGCCACACCCCGTTTGCGTTGATGTTGGACGTTCCAAGGAAAG
>Ga0187878_1001181_pt1 | contig 26496 bp, 16 predicted proteins | sample June2016WEW_17_1_FD_132979 | JGI IMG/M metagenome (GOLD analysis project Ga0187878, IMG submission 132979) | Peatland microbial communities from SPRUCE experiment site at the Marcell Experimental Forest, Minnesota, USA - June2016WEW_17_150 | ecosystem: Environmental > Terrestrial > Soil >...
TCGTAGTCGAATATTGGGTTTGCGAACCAAGCAACTATGCGGGGCCGACATAGTAGAGATCTCAGATTCGAAACGTCCCCCTTATCGACAGCTCCTGCAATCGGGGCCAAGGTCAGATAGATGACAAGGAAGAGGAGGCCACCGACGATCAAATTGCTTATTCCAATTCGCATAGCATCGAATCGGATCAGTACGATTGTTGGGGCAGCAGCACCTAAGGAAGCGAGTAGTATTCTTCCGCTGGCTTTCAGATCAGGACGAGCGCCAAGCAAGACGGAAGCCTGGTTTAATCCGTACACGGTTGAAATCGCGCTCGCCAGAATGTACGCGATGAGTAACCCTAATGGCCCCCAAAGCCATGTGAGTGCCGGGCACAACGGCACGTATATCACGAGCGTCAGTATGCCCATTTTCAAAACGGTTCGAGTCAGGGCGACTCCGTTTAGAAAACTTCCGAGGATCAAGTATCCGATACCTGTCAAAAGGTAGAGCGAAGACAACAGTATCAGGTACTGGGGAGCGAATGCGTAGCTGCTACCGAAGGTTAGGTAGATGAGATCGCGCGAGAAGATCATGACCACGATGGATGAAGGGATCATGAGCAGCGATGAGTACTTCACCGCTAACACAAACGCCCTCACAAGGTCGCCGCCTTGGTTCTTTGGATCCATCTTCGAGAACATTGGAAACATCGCTGTTGTGATAGGATAGGTGAGGATCATCATGAATGCGGTGAAGGTCCAGGTTGCACTGAAGTTCCCGATTTCTATGTTACTTGCTAAATGAGCGAGCACAATGTTCTGATATTGAGTGAGAAACACGGACAAGATCGCGGCGGCATAGAGAGGCAACCCATAACCAAGTAGTGAACGCAATTCCATCGATGCCAGATTCGTTGGGCGGCCTGAAGAGCGCGCATGTTTGGTGAAGAGGAGCACTGCGCCCGTCAGCCCAGCGGCTGCCAGGGCCAATATGTATCCCCAGATCGCGCCAGTAATACCCAAGCCGACAAAGACAAGCACAGGCGCAAGCATGCCCTTGAGTATTGCCTGCATGATCTGGACGCTTGCACTGTACTGCATCAGATCTTTCCCGATGAATATGTTGGTCGTCGCGTCGTAGATGGCCTGGAAGACGATCATCAGCGAAGCGAGCTGGATGAAAGGCGCTAGCTGCGGGCGATTCAGCACAACGGTTGCGATCATCGGTGAGCCAGCATAGCAGGTGACGGACGCTATTGTGCTAATCCCGAGTTTGAGAAGAAATCCTAGCTTGATCAGCCTGTTTGCTCGCGCGGGGTCGCCTTCGGCTCTGAGCCTTGCTGGCAATCTGATCAGCGCATAGTTCATGCCCACATCCGCGAGAGCTACAAGGAGTACAGGAATCGTGACGGTCAATGTGTAGAGTCCGTAGTTGAATGGCCCGAGAAGGCGCGCAACGACGATCGCGCCTACTGCTAAGATTACGGTTGAGGAGGCGTTCCCGATGAACAGGAATACTCCTCCTCGAGCGGCTTTCTGAGCGATTGTAGTTAACTCATCAGAGGACATCTGTTCTCAACTCATCTTATTGGGGCTTAGCGTAGTAAGTGGGCGTGCGGATTACTGAGATGTGGAGTCTTATTACTCTCATCTAGCCGGGGGGCCGAGCGCTTACGGCCATCATCTCTACCTGTTTCTTGAACTAATTTCCGCTTCAGAACTTGCTCGACGCGCGAGAGAGAGCCTCAGCTATTTCGGGTGAGAGATCTGTGGACTAGGCAGAGCAGCAACTTCTCTACAGCTCAATCGCATCTCTTTTCGTTTGAATCAGCATCAGATGAATCGTTTTCTGAAGTTGCAGAAAATGAAAATGCAGACCCAAACAATTTCGTTAGAGCGGATATAAACGATAGTTCAATTGTCAGGGATCAAATGGCCGATGCTGATATTGTTGTTCATTTCTGAACAGCATTGTTGTTGGTACTTTCACGTTGTTAGAGGCAACTCGACACACTAAAGTCTGCAAATTCGTGTACATTTCCACCGACGAAGTCTACGGTCAGCTCCCTCTGGCGAGACCCTCCACGAGAACAGCTCATTGAATCCCTCCAGTCCATACTAACCATCAAGGGCAGCTATACCTTAGGGCGTGAAGATGACTAGTGGTCCGAACAACCGGACGGATTATTCGACAGATTTGTCGATCTGTCGTCCCGCTGCAAGGGAACATAGAAGAAGTAACGAGTACAGCGACAACGTCCCTTTCGCATGTACGATTTCCAGTATCTCACGCACTGAATACGAACAAACTCTCTCGACAGGGCATGGCCACACTGACTGCTTCTACCTTGACGAAGCGGCCCACTTCCCCAGTGACGAGTAGCGAGACCGATGCTTGCCGCAACACTGCCGAATCACGATCATTAGCACACCAGCAGGAAAGAGAGGGCCATCCTCGTGTCACTTCCGCTCTCCTGGAACGGTTACAGCACATTTCTAGCTACTTCTTCGGCTACTCGATGAGGTGTCCAGCTGCAAGTCAAGAACGAAGTGAAGTCTAAACATTGAATGACTCAAAAGGGCCCTCTTTCAATAAACGTGAAATGCTGAAGAAGGCCCTAACCGCAGGTATAGCCCTACCTCTTGCGCTGAAATTGGTGGATTTCAATATTCCCAAAGTAGGAGCGACTCCCTCGGCAAATCCGCGTGCGGAAGGTCAAGATCATACAAGTTACATTGACGCACAAATCGTGGACACTCAATCAGCTACTGAACCTGAACTTAGAGTAGAAGATTTATCAGGAAATTTCGCCGATCTTACGAGAAAGAATGAGGCCGCTCCAGATTACACGATTTGGACGGATGGCTCAACCTATTACGCGAAGGAAGGAACGCATGGCACAGTAACCTCTAATGCAAACGCATATACGATCATACAAAATGCGATAGATGCGCTTACAGGACGGGGGCGTATTGTCCTCAAGGCAGGAACATACAGTCTCCCAACTGGGTTGAGCATTGCCTATGATGGAATAACCCTAGAAGGGGAGGGAGATATTACCGTACTCGCCCCAACCGCAGACATCCACGTCATATCCGCTAACGGCAAGTCCAATGTTGGAATCAAGAATCTAAAAATTACGGCACAGCCGTCAGGTACTACGCATAATCATATCAACGTGTACGGAAACTCATCTAAGATACTGGTCTCCAACGTTCACAGCGTTGGCTCGAAGAAATGTGGCATTTCACTATATGACACAACTAATTCTCGAGTTGAATACTGTGAGGTTGAGGCATCAAACAACCACGCAATTATAGTCGCAAACAATTCCTCCAATACCCAAGTCATTGGAAATTACACACATGACATGATTGGACTCCGCACAGAAGGGGTCATGATCACTAACTATACTAACGGTGTAACATTAAAGAAAGTGACGGTTGCTAACAACATCATCGAAAACGGCCAAGACAACGGGGTCTATGTAAACCAAGCCGTCGTCGGAGCCATTGTTCGAGAGGTCAGCGTGATCAACAACTTCGTTTCGGGTATGACAGAAAGTGGAGGTGCAGGAATACAGCTCAACGTAGGATGCTTCTGCGTGGTCCAAGGGAACATTCTGCAAGGAAACTGGGTCGGCATAACGGTCATCGACTACAACAACATCAACGCTGGGTCAAATTACAACATCATATCTGGCAACAATGTAGTTGACAGCATACACGACGGAATCTATTTGAACATAGCAAACAGCAACACCGTCAAAAACAACTCCATCTACTGCAGTGCAGTGACCACTCAGCTCTACGGCATATACCTCTATGCTACTTCAGACAACATCGTGTCAAGTAATAGAATCACCAACTCAGGCGGCTACGCAATTCTAGTTGACGCTGCTTCCAATCGTAATCTCATACAGGACAATTTCACTGAAGGCTCAACTACAGGTTCAATAATAGTAAATAACTCTAACTGCAATCAAACCCGAATTACGGACAATAACTTCAAAGAAGGAGTCATCAGCAATGCAGGAACGAACACTCGGGCTTGGCTTAACTACAATCCATTAACTGACGTAATGATAGCGGACATAAATCCTCCAGAAATCGCTACACCAAATACGAACCTTAGTATCACTGGAACGCCAATCATCGGAACCGCAGGAGAAAACGTAGCTTTCGGGAATGTTTGTTGCTTGAAAAGTGACGGCAAATACTGGAACGCAGATGCGAACTCCGTAACCGCGATGCCTGGCGTGACGATTGCAGCTGCAACCATAAATGCCAATGCAACAGGCAAATTCGTTCTGCCCAGTGCTTTCATGCGTAATGATTCGTGGAGTTGGACTGTTGGAAGGGCGCTCTTCATTTCGGACTCAACGCCAGGACTCCTTACGCAAACAGCACCTTCATCATCTGGGGATCAAGTTCTCAGCGTTGGTTACGCTCAGAGTGCAACCGTCATAAGGTTCGAGCCAGGATTCGTTAGGATTCTTCAAGTCCAAAGGCAATAAAATAACCTTTCCCAATTCTTCTCCTGGCAATAGTGAGTCTTTCATTAGCCAGTTTTTTCCATCAGTACCGTCTACGGGAATCACGACAGCTACGCCTGTGTCACTAAACTCACGCAGTAACTGTAATTGTCCTTGTATTAATCGAAGTGGCTTTCAACACTAGAACCGTATCAAGTGTTAAGTGTTAAGTCGGGTCCTCTGTTGGCGCGAAAGTTGGAGGAATTGCACAAGCTACTGCTCCCCAGATGAATCTGGAATTATGGGCTGCCGTAGTCGCGGCTTCAGGAACGGAAAGGTAAACGTGACTCTAAGTTCTAGCCGCAAGAACTTGTGGCATGCTGCGTCATTTACGGGCGCGTTAAACTCTGCAACCATAGCAGACAATTTTGAGGGTACTGCAACTAATTCGGTTCCGGACCTGGTCTCAAAGTTCCAGGTCGGATACCCATATGGCCTTCCCCTTTGGGAGCTTGTATACCGTGACTGTGTCGTGGGACCTTGGTATTGGGGGATTACAGCAATAAATTCCCCAGCTTGTGGGACAAAAGGGATCTGTTCAATGTACTTTATGGCACAGCACCCATGTTTATGTTCGATCGCGAGCTTTGGGAGAAGAACAAGCAAGGTTTCGTTCAGAGCTGCAACAACGTATGCTAAGTTGCGCGGGCCGTGGGTTATTCCGAGATGAAAGATCACAGTCTCCTTACAGGCGACAGGAGCGTCCAGCAAAGATTCTTCGCGAACGGGATAATAACAACGGTGAACTTTGGAGATGTGCCCTACTACCTGGCAGACGGCACCAAAGTTCCATCAATGGGATTTGTGGAAACACGGCTCACATAGGACCTCAGACGGATAGGATGAAATGGTTCTCCGATGAAGCTGACGATTAACGCTTTTAGGCCGTGCTGGTAGGCAAAAATGATCCGTCGAGCCGAGAACCCAATTCATGGATATGTGGACTGACACAACAGAATCAGACCTCATCAACGGGTTATGAGCACTTTAGAAAGCATTGTTGTAATTCATTGAGGCGTAGTTCATTCTGATTGTTGGAACCTGTCACATCGTTTGTGCGCTGTACCACTTGATGGCTTTCTGTATGCCTGATTCAATGTCAGTCTTGGGTTTGTAGCCGAGCTTACGCTTGGCTTTGGTAATGTCAGCCACGAACCTAACGACTTCACCTGTTCTATTATCTGCCAAGACGATGCTGTTGTGTGCTCGCATATATCTCCCGATTAGTCTAGCCACGCGAAGGAGGGAGACAGCTTCTCCGGAGGCGATGTTAAATGCATTGTTTCCCGCACTGTCGAAGCGCTCAATGGCGCTGAGGATTCCATGGACTGCGTCATCGATGTATGTGAAGTCCAAGAACTTCTGTTTTCCGTAGACCACAATGTCTTTGTTCATTCTTGCCGATCTTATGAACAATGGAATTACTCTGTCACTATCATCATATCTGCCATAAACATTGGAGAACCTGAGTGTGATGTAGTTCAGCCCATAACAGTGATGATAGGCATGAATCAGGGCTTCTCCGCCCAACTTCGACGCAGCGTACGGACTCTCACAATTTTGAACACGTGTCTCGTTCTCACTGCGCTTGATGCGGTAGGTGTTTCCGTAGATCTCTCTGCTAGATGCGAAAATGATTTTGGGAATCTTGTTGACTCTCAAGAATTCTAGGATGTTCACTATCATTTCCCAATTATCCCTAGCAAGGAGTGGATTGACCACAAGGTTGTAGACTCTAGCATTGGCTGCCAAATGTACTACTATGTCCCAGTTACCGGGCATCGCCTTCAAGCTAGACGGAACGGTAAGGTCGCCGATTACAGTTCGTGCATTGACGATTGAGCTCCACCTGTTCGGCTTAAGATCGAAACCAGTCACATGATAATTCCGTGCCAGAAGTTCTTCACATAGCCGCGTGCCTATGGTCCCGCTGCTTCCGGTGACAAGAACTCTCTCATTTTTCATGTGAATCTTCACCAATCACAATGTCTCGAAGTTGTTTTCCCATCTAGAAGATATATGGAGGTTTTCAATTCAGGGTTCGACTCAGAAACCTGCGCAGGCTCCCGTATACACGCGTTCGAGAGAGTCTGCCCTGAACATTGATGAATCGCAGAACAACCGTCTAATATCAATTTGGATTCTCCTTGACTTCACATCGGCCAGCGTGCCATCTGAGCAAGGATCATTTCTGAACTCCAACTCCGCTGTTGATCCTGCAAGGGCTGTTAGGTAGAGATCTTCAAGTTGCTTTGCCACGATCGCATTTGAGAATTGAGTTTCACAGAGATGTCTGGCCGATTTGGACATTCTAGACCTCAGTTCTTTGTCGGCCATAACCAGTAGAATCTGTTTGGCCAGCTCTTCCGCATTCCCAACTTCGAAGAAAAGACCATTCACACGATGTTCTAAGATAGCCGCATGTGATTCATTTCGACTGACGATCACGGCTTGACCTGCCGCCATAGCCTCCAAGAGTGCAAGAGAAGTTCCTTCAGACAGAGATGGAAGGACAAAAATCCCGGCACGTGAACGAAGGTCCATCAAGGTCGGTTCGCTGGCATAGGACAACAACTTCACCCTTTTCTGCAAGCCTTTCTTCTCTACCTCCTTTCTTAGACAATCTTCAAGGGGTCCGTCTCCGCACATCACAAGCGTAGCCGCGGGAACTTGGTCAGCAATTATCTCGAAGGCGCGTAACAATAACAGAGGCTGTTTCCTCTCAATCATGGTGCCCACGAAGAGAATTGAATTCTCGTTATTCAACCGACGATGCGGTCGTATCGAAGCAGTATCTACCGAGTTGGGTAGGTATATGCTTGATACACCGAATTGACGAAGAATTCGTTGTATGGGCTTGCTAACAGCGATTGTTAGATTAGCTCGTCTAAGGACGATCAGACTTGCGACACGAAGGAGTATGCTATTTCTCATTTGGACGCTGACATCTTGTCCTTGCGCCGTAACAATAAGCGGAACCCTTGAAAGACGAGCTAAGAGAAGACCAAATAGGCCGTGCGGGAAGATGAACTGAGCGTGGACAAGCCTGATAGTTTTGCTCGAACGTTGCATTTTGAAATAGAGAACCAGGGAATAAAGCAAGTAGCCTATCGCGCACGATATTGCGGCGAATCTGTTGGCGAAGTTGGGAGTCCTATTCTGTGACCTAAATTCTTGATTGAGCCCAACGATTGGCAATGGAATGACTTCTGTCCTAGCCGAAAGTGGCGGATCTACAGAGATGTCGTCACCTCTCCTTGCAAGAATGATATCTGGTGGTTGTCGAAAGGATCTGTAGACGTCCAAGATGCGATTCGTAAGCCCTGTTGAGAAATCGCACACGAGCAGAATCGAATATCTTGAGACGTGGATCCTAGTATTCCTCAATGATTAGGCCCGAGATTTTTCTTGGTGTTGACAGATTGCAGAGCGATTCCTTCTATTACACTCAATGATCCGAACTCTCAGAATGTTTCGTTCCAATACGGAATTTATGTCTCATTGCCGTCTGCCTTGAACTTGCTGGCATCGGTGTCACGCTGTCCTTCCCGGAGTGTTGGTGGGGGCGGTTCCCCATGTCAGGGTACCCAGTTCCAATTAAATCAAAAGAACTGCCCATCACCCTGTCACGCCGGAAGAGACCAGCACCATCGTATACCACGGGTGTCCTCATGAGTTTTGTCAGTTGTCGCATCTTTTCGCGCTTTGCGACTTCGACGAACTGTCTATGAGCTACGGTGAAAATCGCAACATCTTTGTCCCTAAACGCGGCAGTCGGCTCTCTATGCATCTGGAATCCATTCACACTGACGGTTATCCAGGGATCCCAGATCGAAACCTGCGATCCTCTCTTAGCCAATTCTCTTGCGATTAATAGCCCATGACTATCTCGAATATCGTCTATATTGGATTTGAACGCTATTCCACAAACCAGTGTCCTACTCTCTCTAAATTTCATACCTTTCATCTTCAATGACTGCTCGATCTGTTTAACTAGGCTCTTTGTGCGATGATCATAAGATCTTCTAGCGCACATCCAAATTGATGAGAATCCACGTTCCATACGCATTGGCTTGAAAGCTTCCTCTAAGTAGTAAGGATCCTTCGATAAGCAGTAGCCACTTACGCCACAGGTCGGGTACGGTATATCGTTTCTGGGATATTTGTAATTGGCAGCCTCAATTACATCAAACGCATTTGCTCCAATTCTCTCCGCGACAAGCGTAATGTCATTAGAGAAGGCAAACTTAGTGAGCCTGTAGGCATTGTCAACAAGTTTAATTAACTCTGCAGCTTCCGGGCTAACCACTTTCACTACATCTGCTCCTGTAGATTTGTAAAAGCGAACGGCCCGTTGCAGACTGGCTTCACCCACCGCGCCCACCACGACCGGAAGTTTCAGAAGCTCTTCAACAGCCCTCCCTTCTACGGTCCTTTCTGGCGAGAAGGCCATGTAGAAATCTTTGTCAGCTCGAAGGCCAGTAGCCCTTTCAAGATAGTTTGTGATTTCACGGGTTGTTCCAATGGGGACTGTTGTCTTGAGAATGATAAGTCTGCCTTTGAGCTCGTGTTCTGACAGATCCTTGATGATCTTCCAAAGAAGTCGGAGATCAGGTCGATTCCTAGCAAACCTTCTCGTTCCGACACAGCAGAGTATCACACTGCTACGGAGAAGCGCCGATTTCAAGTTGGTTGTGGGCTCGAACCTGTCACTGCATAAATGAAGAAGCTCCGTGAGTCGTGGCTCGAGGAGACGGGTTCGGCCTTCCTTTAGTTCCTTGACAAGAACGGCGTCAATGTCGACTCCAAAAACGCGATGCACTTTGGCTGCTGTTACTAGGGCAATTGGCAGACCAATTCTCCCCAGACCTATTACGGTAACTATAGCTTTCATCGAAGCCGACCGGCCCCGATTGAAGATGACGGTCTGAGTCTAGACCTAGCAAACACTGTTCTCTTCTTGAAGAGGATATCTCCAGTCGATGCAGTGGCTTTCCTGTGATAGTGGAGCAAATTGCCCCCACAGTAACCTTCTGATTGCCTTGCCGTTATGTAGGAATGTGACATGATTTCCCGGTGGGGAACTGAGAATCTTGCGGTTTGAACTCCATCTGAGCAACTGCTCTTCAACTTCTTTACACTCCGAGAAGAATCAGGTCGCCCCCATCAAAGACTACGTTGACGCCTGGGGTATTGTACACCGGGCTGAGAGTTGCGAGTGGGGGGAGGAGCACCCATGAATTCCCTTCGATTCTCTCGTTTAGGTTCATTCGGTTCACTAAAATAAAATCCATGACCGGGTTCTGCGAAACAAACCTGTAGTGCAGTTTCATAACTTCGAGTCTATCGCTCCCACCCAGATACAGAAAAGAAACTTTCGTCGGTTGGTCGTCGTACACTCTGATTGCCAGGTTCTTGTAAGTCCCGCTACGCGCCGTCGCAAAGACTAGGCGTGTAGATTCCTCAACGCTCGTCAAAATTCTAGCATTCTTCGAGTGAGATCCCACCCAAATGTATTCCTTGTCCATGGCAAACTCATGCGATAGCGAGTTGCTCGTTCTCTCTGTTATCGAGATTACAGCGAAACTGGCCACCAGCGAAACCAGAATTGCGGTCATGAATGCACCCTTGATCAACCTTTTCCTTGTGAACCACACGTCAAGCCCAACAATTGACAATAGCGGGCCCGTGGAGTATAGGAACGAGGTTGTTATGTACCTCAAACTCAGCGCATATGCCAAAGTCGTAGCTGCAGCTCCTACAAGAAGCGAGTGAAATACGTAGAAGATTTCGCCCCCGGATCTGGCCTTTCTGATCACAGAAGACAAAACGTAGTAAACCACAGGTACGACAATCAGGACCGAAGAGACCAGATCCACCAGAAAAGCCTCTCTCGAAAGTGATACGCCCGAATAAGTCGGAACGCTCTCGCGTTCAATGAGCGCCGCGATGGTGCTCCAGAAATTCGCAAAGGCATTCAACGTATTCCCTCCGAAGGTCCCCCCGCTCCATTCGAGTACAATCTGGAGCAACGGATCGATCAAATAGGTCATCGTCAAGAAAATCAGAACCGTCCCTACGCCGATTACATGTTTAGTGTGACCACCTCTACGAAACCTCGGGATTCTTGAGAGAAGCAGGAAAACCGCTACGTACACAAATGCGTAGAACTCATAGGTATAATATGAGAGGATTGTCATAAGATAGAATGTAATAAACAGGAACCAGTTTCTTCGCGTGGGCTTGACCTGCATAACTGAGATGAACACTGTTAACAACAGGAACAGGAAACCATAACCCGCCGTATTCATGTTGTAAGTACGCGTGATGTTTGGCGATAGGGCGACACAGAGTCCGAAAAAAGCTCCGTATACCCGGGATCGCAACAATCGGTTCACTAGAACGTAACCCACGATTGGTAGAAGAACACCGGTGACTGGTAGAAAGTGAATGAGTTCGAGAGGCAATCCGGTAACCATGTGGAGGAACACCGGTAACAAAACCACGACAAGCCTCGTGCCTCTTTGGGTTTCACTTCCGGTATCCATTTGACGAAAGGCGCTGACTGAAATTCGACCGCTTGCATCGGTTACAGCCGATATACCCATATTGCTGAAAGAGTACGGGTCGCTGTCGGCGCTATTTGCCACAATTACACTAGTTGCTACGGCAACTATCACTACCACAAGGATCCAGTAGTTATGGCGTCCGAAATCTCGCAGAGACAATTACAAGACCAAAACTGACTTATCCACTTCAACATCCATTTGACGCAAGTAAGATTCTCCTAACAGCAGAGACCGGTTCCCCTGGACAGCCGCTAGGTAGATATTTCCAAGCCTTGTAGTAATCATCGTTTTGAGAAATCCCTCACACAAAACTCTCCTGCCAATCACATGGATCCATCATGATTCGCAACATCGTCGAGAAACACTCAACCTAATCCTCTAGATTCCCTTCTTACGCAGAAGGTACTCTCCGAGTGCGAGATACTCCAAACCTGAGTTCTCAAAGACCCATAAAGCCTCTTTTGGCCCCAAAGCTATCGGATAGCCATGCAGATTGAATGAGGTGTTGAGGAGCGCGCTTCGCCCAGTCATCTTCTCAAAACGGGAGAGGATCTCATAGTATGATTTGTTATGGTCGCTCTGAATGATCTGCGGCCTTGCAGTTCCATCTGCCTGATGCACAGCAGCGATAATCTCGCGGCGTCGTCGGGGATGTGTGTCAAAGGCGAACATCATGTATGGTGATCGAATTGGCTTCGGCCTACACAAGTACTCGTCTTGGCCTTCTGCAAGAATCACAGGTGCAAAAGGCATCCAGAAGTCTCGCATCTTGATCATGCGATTAATGATCTGCACGTTCACCAGGTCTGAGGGATCCGCCAAGATAGAACGGTTACCAAGGGCGCGGGCCCCGAACTCCAAAGGACCAGTAACACGTGCGACAATCTTGTGTTCGACCAGCAGATTGGCAATCGCGTCTTCGATATGTTCAATATGCTCGTACTCAAACCCACCCTCACGCGCAGCCTTCTTGACAGCGTCCTCAACATCTGCCGCGCCAATCTCCGGACCCCAATAAATAGGCCCTATGGGGACCGGCGTCTTTCCAGTTTCTTGCATATAGGTCCAATACGCCGCTCCTACAGAACCCGACTCGTCCCCGCATGATGGAAAAACGAAAACGTCCTCCACTTCGGGCATTTCCGCGATCAGTTTGTTCACTTTGACGTTCATGAAGACCCCACCTGCCAGCGCTAGCTTCCTGATACCTGTTTTCGAAATGGCCTCGCGAACCCACCTCACGATGAGTTCCTCTGTGAAGCTCTGAAGCGCACCAGCAATGTGATCGAATCTCTCAAACCGATAGCACGACTGCAGTCGACGACAAACAAGTCGCGTGGGCTCCGGAATATTGCGCTCGAATGTGAGCGGGTCGCTAGGCGACAACCCAATGCAATCGTCTAAGCTTTTCTTAAGACGAACTGATTGCGATTCAGATGCATAGGGCGCCATTCCCATAACCTTGTACTCGTGCTCCCACGGTACGAAACCCAGCATGAATGTCACCCGCGAGTAGATGTTTCCAATCGAGTCTGCGTCTGGAGTTGCGGCAATTCGCTCAAGTGATGACCCCGAACCGATCGAGACTGTTGCGGCAAGGCCGTCTCCGCCACCGTCAAGCGTAAGGACAAGTACACGATCACGCCAGGAAGAGCCATAATACGCGGTCGCTGCATGGCACAGATGATGATCAACGAACCTTAGCTTAGACCGAGGAAACCCCGCCTTCTCGAAGGCACGTATGCGTTCGCTTTTCAGCTGCCAACAATAGACTCGGAAAAAAGGCGTATTGCGTCCAAACCAGAGGACCCTAGAACGAACAAACTGTTCCTGCTCCCTTCGAAAAACATCTCGAATTAGTCGGGTGTCGAAGGTACGAGCCCGGTGGACAAAAGAGACCGCCACAAGGTCAACATCTTCTTTGTCAAGACCGCCGGCTTCGAGCACCCATTCGATAGCGCGCTCCGGAAACCCAGAATAGTTCTTTTGATTCCTAAACCTCTCCTCCTGAACCCCTGCAACGATTTGACCATCGACAAGAAGCAAGGCGCTTGCATTGTGTCCATCGTGAACGCCGAGAATATTCATAGGCACTTTCTTCCTCGCCTAATCAGGCATTTTGCTGGTACACTGAGCTGCCGCAGGTACTTCTCGTTCGCGCATTTGTAAAGGCGAGTCTATCCTTGCCCACCGCTGCTTGTCCCTAACAGACTCTATCTTCTGCCACTTGTGAAGGGACCTGCCCATCAACGCTAGAAAAATCGCGTAAGACAGCATCAACTGATAGTAAGTGAACGACATGAGAGTGCGGTACATTCTTGCCAGCTTGGGCCATGCCAGCAGGGTTAGGGCGCCGACTGCGGCTATCACAATTGGTATCCAAACGGCGCCCTCAATCATTATCACTCCAAGAATGCCGATGGCCAATATGATTGCTGCAACTGAAATAACTGGAGACACTATGTGCATGAAAAAATTCATAGGAAAGATGAGCATTCCATATTCCCCGAATTCCTTGTTGAAAACTAGATCTCTATTCGCCCAGAGCGTTCTGACTATTCCCTGGCCTCTCCGTATTTTCTGTCTCCGCAAGTCTCTTGAAATGGGAGGCGCAAACTCATAGAAACCTGCGTCCGGATTACATATTGAACGAAGGCCAGTTCTTCTCGTGAGTATGGCCAGTTGCACGTCATCTGTATTGACATTGTCTCGCAGTGGCACACGCTGTATCACTTGCCTCCGACATGCGACGAGTTCCCCGTTGCATATTGGAGTAGAATCTATCAAGCTCTCGCCTTGCCTAACCAACACGTAGAACCGTCTGTAAGTTGATTCAACCTTCGTCGCAATCGACTCGTTGGGATTGATCAAAGTCTGTACCCCCATCACTAGACCTACTCTTGGGTCCGCGAAACTCTCAACAGCATGTTTCAAGCTATTCTTCGCAAATCTTGAATCACAATCTGTAATGACGACGATTTCTGAATTAGAGTTCACTTCGTGAATTGCGATATTCAAGGCGGCTGTCTTGCCGCGCCTTTCTCTTTCTCTGAGAAGTCTTAGGTTCAACGTTTTGTGAGTCTCCGCAAATGACTCGACGACAGAAGGAGTCTTGTCACTGGAGCCGCTATCCATAACAATCACTTCCATCTGATCGACAGGATAGTCTTGACTAAGCAGATCGAGCAACTTTCCCTCAACGGTACTCTCTTCGTTGAAGGTGCACACGATAATCGAGATGCGCGGGTGTTCTGCGGATGCGAGATTGGTCTGTCGCTCGCGAGCGCGGCTTGACTTAACGATTGCAAGTAGGTATCGATAGTACGATACGTATGTCACACCCATAAAAGCAACAATACCTGTGAATATGATAATGAGAATGCTCTCCCACTCCACATCTCTTTCCCCCTAAATCTTCCTGCAAGTATCACTGAAGCCACATAGCGCACGGCGAGAGAACGATTTGTGGGCTGTCAGTGATTTCATGAACCTATTCGTCGAACTCCGCTCCGAATTGTGGGTCAACGCTAGTTCGTGCACTGCTACGATTCTGGATTGTAATTCATTGTGAAGGAGTCTACTAGATTATCTAGCTTTCATTTCTATTGACGCACTCGCCTTGAAAAGAGACGAATGAAGCATCTTACGCCATCTGTCCAATCAATCTTTGCGATGATAACGAAGTCGGCGAACGAAAAGATGGAAGAGACACTTCACTCCGTCGGTCCAACCTATTTTTGCTTTTCCAAACTTGCGTATTGAGTAGGCTATTGGGACCTCATCGATGCGATATCCTTTTTCCAACGCGTTGACCGTTACTTCGAGTTCAAACTCGAAACGAGAGGACTTGAGGTCAAGCTTCCTAAACACGTCAGTTCTGAAAGCCTTGTATCCCGTCATCAAATCTGTAATCCTTACCCCATATAGGAGGCTAGTGAAAAATGACAGAATCTTGTTCCCGACATAGTGCGAGAATTTCATACCTTCGATTTTGCCTTTGAACCTTGATCCGTAGACTACTAGAGATTTGCCTTCGAAAATGGGACTGACTAAATGCGGAATCTCCTTAGGGTCGTACTCTAAGTCGGCGTCTTGGATGACGACAACCTTTCCGGTAGCCCTTTCTAGGCCAGTGAGAATTGCTGCCCCTTTTCCTTCGTTACTTCCGTGACGCAGGACTAACACTCCAGGCATGTTCTTCAAGACCTGAGGAGTCATATCTGTGGAGGCATCATCAACGATGACTACTTCCATATCGAATGCAGAACTTACTGAACCTATTTTCTCCACAACTGCCCCAATCGTTTTCTCCTCATTGTAACATGGTACTATGATCGAGACCTTATGATTCGGTTTTTTCGCTTTTCGCTCACCGAACTGTACCTAAGCCAATCGCCAGGAACTTGATGGGAGTCTGCGAGAACTCGCTCGGATCGAAGATTCGCCTGCAGTCAATAACTACAGGGCGTTTCATTCGTTCAAGAAATACTTCAGGACGAATGCGTTCGAATTCTCTCCATTCTGTCACTACAATGCAACAGTCGGCTTGGTCTATGCATCCCATGGCATCCCTTGCATAAGTCACTGTGTCCCGCAAAACCGCGCGCGCTTTTTTCATGGCAGCGGGATCGTAAACGACGACTTCTGCACCTTCTGCCAAGAGATCTCTTACGAGCGATATTGAGACAGCCTCTCGTATATCATCGGTGTTCGGCTTGAATGCCAATCCTAACAGCGCAATCTTCTTCCCTGAAAGGTCTCCTAGAGCTCTTCGCGCGAATTGAACTGCCTTTTTTCTTTGCCTCTCATTCCTAAGAACCGCAGCCTCGATCAGTTCCGGCTCGCACCCTAGATTCCTTCCGAGGAAAATGAGTGCCTTCAAATCTTTGGGAAAACATGACCCACCCCACCCTAAGCCAGCGCTGAGAAAGTAGGGGGAGATTCGTTTGTCCAGTCCGATTGCCTTTGCAACGATGTTGATATCTGCATGGGGAACTTTCTCCGCGATGCTGGCAATGCAGTTTATGAAGCTGACCTTCGTTGCAAGAAACGCGTTATTTGCGTATTTGATCAGTTCGGCGTTTTCATAAGTGGTTCGAATAATCGGTGGAAGTTTTCCGCCGTGAAATTCACGGTAGAATGCCTCCAATTTGCGTATTGATGTATCGTCATCGCTGCCTATTATTATTCTGTCAGGGTGCTCCGCGTCATGGATGGCTCTTCCTTCCTGCAGGAACTCTGGATTTGAGCACAGTCCGATGTCTTTACCAACAGTCTCTTTGGACTCCTTTTCCAGAATGAGTCTGACCAGATTTCTGGCTGTTCCCGGGGGCACTGTGCTCCTGATGACGACAAGCGGTTTGTTCTTAGGTCGGACGTATCGAAGCGTTTGTCCGATCATGCTCACAGCGTTGCTAACGTACGCGAGGTCAGTGCTTCCATCAGGTTTGGATGGAGTTCCTACTGCTATGAAAATCAGGTTCGATCTTGCGCTCTTAGCTGGTTCATTTGTCACTTGCAAGCTTCCTTTGGACACTGCCTCCCTTAGATATGATACTAGCCTGGGCTCGTAGAATGGGGTATCTAAGGTCCGGATCTGGCGAAGCTTCTGAGTATCGACGTCTATTCCGAGAACTGAATATCCTTTCTTGGCAAAGCAAACAGCAGTGACTAAACCTACGTATCCAAGACCAAATATGGCGATCTTGTGCTGCGTTTGTTTCCTCAGTTGCGGCCAAACCACTCTATTGTTTTTTCTAGTCCAACATCAAGCGATACGTTTGGGTACCAATCGAGGATTTTTTTGCCTTTGAGATATCTGGGCATCGCCTCTGAGGGTCGTCCGGGGCGGCTGCCAGAAAAGTCGTTCTTGACTTGCTCGCGGTTAAGGTTTTGATTTTCTCTGCCAGTTCGAGAATAGAGATCTCCTGCGGATTCCCCACGTTGATAATCTCGTTCTTCATTCGTGTGCGGCTCGTTGCCAGGAGAATCGCTCTGAGGGTGTCAGATATGTAGCAGAAGGAACGGGTCTGCCTGCCCGTTCCGTACACTGTGATTTCTTTTCCGGAAAGCGCTTGTTTGACAAATCTAGAAAGTGCGCGGCCATAAATTCCGTCTGATCTCAGACGCGGTCCGTATGTATTGAAGAAACGGATGATTCTAACATCTAGGTCATACGTTCTATGATAAGCCACGCAGAAAGCTTCTCCAACCCGCTTTCCTTCGTCGTAGCAGGATCGAAGACCGATGGGATTTACTTTCCCCCAATAGGTTTCTGGTGTAGGTACGATTTCTGCATCACCGTAAATCTCTGAGGACGATGCGTAGAGAAGTGTTGCGTCACTTTTCCGGGCGAGTTCAAGCATGTTCTGCGTACCATTGGCGTTGGCGGCAAGTGTTTCAATTGGGCGTTGCTGAAATTCGTCGGGTGAAGCGTGGCTAGCAAAGTGAAGGATTGTTTCGTATTTTTCATCTGATTGCTGCAGACTTGTTACATCTGACTTTTGGAAAACGAAATTACTCGCTGGGAGGTGGGTAATGTTCTCTATCAGACCTGTTGATAGGTTGTCAATACAGTGAACCGCAGACCCCATGGAGACTAGCGCGTCGCACAGCCAAGAACCGATGAACCCAGCTCCCCCGGTCATGAGGATTCTTTTTGATTTGAACAGATCCTTATCAAGCCCGTTTAGGGCTGATTCCAGGTCTTCACTAATTGCGGTAGCTAGCGATAGCCTCACGCGCATGCAGCAGTTCTCTCTCAGATGTTTGACCGTAGGAGAGTCTCAGCGCTTGCCAATAGGTTTCAGGGGTGCCTATGTCAATATGAAGGTCTTCATTGCGTAGCTTGATTGCCTGAACCTTGTGCCCTTCGTCAATGAGTTTCTGAATGGCATCTGTGAGTTGGATTTCGCCGTGTCTGTCAAGTCGTGTGTTTCTGAGAGCCGCGAATATGCTGCTATTGAATACGTAGAGCGGCATAATCGCAAGCTTACTGGAAGGATGTTGAGGTTTCTCAACAACTCTCTCTACAGATAGGCTGTCACTCGTCATACCTACAGCTTCCGCTACTCCGTACTGGCGGGGATCATCTACTTCCTTCAGGGTCAGAGTTGCTTCGGCCTGTCCGTTCTCATGAGTTCGAGCAAGCCAGGATGGGATATCATAAAGTTTTGATGTTAGATAGGTGTCACCAGCAGCAACTAGGAACGGCTCGTTGAATGAGTAACTGAGACCGCCAACCAATGGTTCAGCTCGAAGCACGGCGTCGCCGAAACCGCGTGGTTCTGGTTGGTTCACCCATATTATTGTAGATTGCATGACTTTCTTGTAGAATTTCTCCATGACGAGTGCTTGGGCTTCCTTTCCATGCCCATTTAGACTATTGATGAGTTCGAGGTCAGCGCTGAAGTGGTCTTCGATTGCTCTTTTACCTCTTCCAACAACAAAATAGAATTCGCGAATGCCAATATCGAACAGTTCTTCAAAGATCACTTGAACTATTGGTTTGACGCAAAGAACTCCACGGTCTCGAGAGAAAATGGGTAGCATTTCCTTCGGTTGCTCTTTTGTAGCCGAGAGAAGTCTTGTTCCGAGTCCAGCGACCGGTATGACTGCTTTGAGCATTTCAGACTGGCCACTCTATCATGATGAAATCACAGATTAGCGAAGTCTGTCTCTTCGTCGATTTTTAAGGTTGTTGTGAATTGACCAGCTAGAACAACAACGCGCCTCTTCTATAGATAATGCAAGGATCGCGGAGCCCATTCCTCGGTCTTTATTCATTCTAACGGTTTATCTCCAACAACCCAAGGTACGTTTGGTATCGTGGATCATGCAACCAATCTCGCATTCTTGGAGCCCAACTGAATACTCCACCGGGCTTCGAGAACTCGTGAAGCATCGTCGTCGCTCTTGTTTTTCCGGCTTTTCCGATGCGGCTGATAGTCTGGAGGATCTTCACTGCAACGCCTAGAACCTGCACCATCAATTTCGTGTTGCTGATATTGCCTCTGGCTTTGGCGATCCACATGGCACATCGGAAAAGTGCCTTCTGGCCCGAGTCTAGGTGTCTCCAGTTCCCGTTTCTGAGGCCACGACGCAGCAAATCAACCAAGCATGGGTAGGTGATAGAATCTCCACTCCTACGCAGCAAATCAATCACCCACTGCTTGGCTGAGGTTGATTTTGTGGCTTCAGCGAGGGCGAAAGGGGACATCAAGCAGCAGCTTCGAGGTGGAACTACAACTCATGGTTGTAAGCGGTTGTGAAAGCGTCCCATAGAATACATTAACTGGATTTCTATGGGACTTTTCCGTCTGTCCGTCAACGGTCGACAGTAACCCATTGACGTGCCGCGCACAGGCTGAAGTCTTCTGGACTGATCGTTGGCAACTTTATTATCGTGACAACGCCCTACTTCTTGAAAATACTCAGGAAGCAGTCTTGGTTTATTGTGACAGGTGCGGGGCACGATTTCGCAAGCATGACGCGTACTGTAGGGTATGTGGGCGACTAATCTACTACCCATCCTTCTTCTGGCGGATCACTCACGAACTTGCCTCAAAAGAGGGCCAAGCTGCCAACAATTTGCTGATGGAAAATGGAACTAGAAGACTCGGCACTGTTACTACCGAAAATGCGTCCGCAACCGATACTACAACCGCATCCAGACTAGATGTGCGCAATTTGACCCAAACCGAGAAAACTCTCTCCCACGCGGAGCATAGGAAGATCGAGCTGATGCCATCCGACCCAGCGTCGGCCGTGCATGGCCTACTCCTCGGGCAAAAGACCGACACCAAGAGTGACATCCCCAGTTTCCATATTCCGAAGACTCGAAGGCGCACCTCAACGTGGGCAGGTGGAATCATGACCGCGGTCGGAGCTGCAGGTTTGGGTCTCGCAATTCTCTACACCTCAACCGTCTTAGCTTTCATTGGCCTCGGGTTAGCTTTTTGGGGCGCCCTACTCCTCTTCATTCGCCCTCAGCATTATGTCCGCTCGGATTTGATGGACTCCACCGCCCTCGCATCACTAAGAACCATAGACCGCGTCATGTCCGGTTTAGGGTACTATGAGAAAGGAGTGTACTTGCCCGCTGGGAACCCGGAGAAAGCAGTGGTCTTTCTTCCATCCGAACCATTCAGCAAAATACCAAACCCCAAGGACATCGGTGACAAGACCTTCCTCGACAACCCAAAAGGCATGATAATAATACCGCCCGGGCTCTCACTCGCGGCTCTAATCCAGAAAGAGCTTGGCACCGACTTCGAAAAACTAACATTGAATGAGCTCCGTGAACGCCTCAACAAAGTGCTCATCGAAGACCTTGAGATCGTTCGCGATTTCGAAATGAACGTGGATAAAGATTACGTGCACTTCAAGTTCGTGGATTCAATTTACGCGGAGTTCTGCGGTCAGCTACGTAGCGCCCAGAGGCTTGGATGCTCACTGGGTTGTCCGATATGCAGCGCGATGGCCTGCATACTCTGCATGGTGACCCGTAAACCGGTCTCATTCGAGCACGACGAATTCTCCCCCGACGGAAAGATCCTAGAATCCTCCTACCGAATCCTCGAATGGTCGTAGGCTGGGTCTTGCGGCATAGGCCGTTTAGCGACGAACGGGGGAGCCACATGAGCTTGCTTCTGAAAACAACATGCGTACTCGTGATAATCACAATCATCTTCACACCGATGACCCTTGTTCCTACGGACGCCATACAACCCACGACACAGGTCCCCCTGATCAACGGAAACCAGTGGACAATAAGTGGAGTAACCCATCGCATCGCGACCGGTGAAGGAACCGACACGGGAACCTGGACGCGAGATTCCAACTACACCGACAAATACGTCGTGGTCAGCAGCAACGCAACCGCTCTGAGGATTTCCTGGTTGGGCAAGGAGGCGTGGACGAGCACGGCGACCAATTCTTGGGTTAACGCGAACGGTGGTTCAACAAACAAAGGAACTCGCTCATACGGAACCACTTATGCTGTTGACGTTGCAACGTTCAAGATCATCGCTGTTTCCAGCAATAGCCGCAGCAACGAAATCGGCCATCCAGCTTGGTTCCTGTTGAACCTGGCAGGATTGATTTCAGGGGGAACCTTGTCTCTTGGCTGGAGTGTTCCCAGCAGCGACGCTGTTTCGTCAACTTTGATGGATCTACCCTGGAGCGTCACCACGAGTTCAGTGAACTTCAAGGGAGAAGTGGTGAGTGCGTGGGAAGTTGCAGATGAGGGAACGTCTCTTGGTTGGTGGCATTGCTCAAGCAAACCTCCTAATCGAGGCATACAATGTCCCAAAGGGAACGTGTACTCGAACGGCACAGCTACGGAAACGGAGTTGTTCGATTCTATGTACGGAATCCGCCTCGGCTACAACATTACCGGAGGTTTTCTCTACGGCCGAACGGGTGGTGGCTGGACCGAGACCCTGTTCGAGACCGCCCTACTCACAGCCACTAATCTGGCGTTTTCATTCCCTGCGACCACAATCTTGCCAGGTAAGGCTACCATCGTGGTAGACGGTGTCGTCTACAGCAGTCAGAAGCATACCTTCACTTGGCGCCCCGGCGAAAACCATACATTATCGGTTAACGGCACACTCCAGGGCCTCGCAGGGGTTCGGTACGTTTTCCTGCATTGGAGTGACGGGTCGAATGAAACCACACGCACCATAACCGCCTCCACGAAAGCGAAAACATATGCACCCATATTCAAAACTCAATACCTGTTGACGGTCGACTCTGAGTTTGGAAACCCGCAGGGGTCAGGTTGGTATGATAACGGCACCGAAGCCCTGATCTCGGTCAATTCTCCGCAGCCTGGAGCAGGACCATTGGGGTTGCTAGGGGGCAGAAATGATTTTCAATCATGGTCGGGCGATTCAGCCGCAACCAATGCAACCTCCACAATTCTGATGGATGGACCAAAGACGGTGCAAGCGCGCTGGACCACGTGGATGCGGTTTCCGTTGGGCCTATGGGACCTCAGCCTTTGGGCTGCGGTCGTAGCCATAATCCTACTCATAACCTCAGAACTCATCTCCCCATACTACGGCAGAACTGGCATCGTCTTAAACCGGCGCCGGCTCCGAATCGCCGCCCTACTCGTCGCCTTCATATTCCTAACCACAGTCGCATACAGAATCTACCAGATAGTCCTGAAAACCTAGTCGGTACATCTGCGCAGTTCTTTGTGCTGACGCAGTTCTAACCAGATCAGAATCCTCAGACCTACCATCAACTGGATCTTCGCCTATGAGATGGGCCCTACTTTACATCCTTGAACGAAACCCCAACACAACCTCAGCTTAATCGTAGACAGATTTTCTGTGCCCTACATCGATGAGGATCAGCAAGTGCTTCTGCTCATCTATTTTGTAAATGATTCTGTAGCTGCCAACTCTCAATCGAAGAAGACCTTCCAACTCTCCTCTTAGCCTGACGCCTGCATAAGGATTCAACAGCAACTCTTCGAATGCAGATGTGACTCTCTTCCTCGTTGTAGAGGGTAGCTTCTTGAGCTCTCTCAGAAAATGCTTGGTGGGCGCACCAAGGAAGCGCCCTTGCACCATTCTCTAGCCCTCGAGTAGCTCATCTATCTTCTCAGTGCTTTTGACCACAACGTATTTGCCCTGTTCGTATTCCTTCAGGCCGGATCGAATACGCCTCAGCCCTTCTTTATCACTCAGCTCCTCAAGGGTAGCAATTATCTCCTCTATCCGGCGTGCATGCCCCTGAAGCTCCCTAAGCACCGATCTCGGCATGGTCAGAGATTCAGTCAACCAAATCCCAGGAGGCTATCAACCGAACGTGGCTAATATGAGTTCTGTAGGCGCGATTGAGCAGTATTTCGTTAGGTCGCACGAGCTGGATCGTCTCGCATTCAAGGAACTGGAAGAACAGTTCGAGGAATGGTGAAGACTCCGAATCGCCGCCCTACTCGTCGCCTTCATATTCCTAACCACAGTCGCATACAGGATCTACCAGATCGTCCTGAAAACTTAGATGACAAATGTAATTGTCTCGGCTCGAACCGGCTTAACGAGTCTACCGCAGCAGTTGTCTATTGGTCGAATCTCCTTCTCGTAACCACAGAAAATGCTCGGAGAGTTCTAAGGGTTCTTCTTGGCGCTTGGCTTCATTCGCTGACATATCGAGTTTCGAGTGATTCAGAGGTCACTGGGGACCCAGCGGTGTTCGTATATATGCGCAACCAGTGTAACTAGGCATACGTTAGAGTCTGTTTCGAGAAGATGTGAATTGCTTAAGAGATTTGTTGCCGCGCTAACAATTGCTATCTTTGTTTTGAGTTCCGTAGCGATCATAGCTCCTGCAAGTGCCCATTTTACGTTGGGCGATTTGACGCCGAATTATAGGTTCCACGCGAACGATTATGATCCACACGTCGCAGGGCCACTCGTTTACGTTTGGCCAGGCGCGGGTCCTGGTGCGTTCAGTGGACCGTTCACTGGCGCTGTTCCGAATTATCCCCTGTCTCCTCCGGGTTACCAATCGCCTTATCCAGGCGGTAATCCACCCGGTCAGCAGGCTAGTGTCTATCAGCTTGATGGCAATACTTACGCACCCTTCGGTGCAATATTGACCTCAACTGATGGAGCCCCGAACACTGGACCGTTGATCTTCGCGATCAACTTCAGTGACCCCACAGCTTTCACTGGCTTCAAGCCAGGTCTCGGATACTGTGGTACTGCTGGTTTCGGATACTGCCAGAACTACACTGGTGTGACCATCTATGTTCCACCCGAATTTGACTTGACCGCAGCCGCGAACAACCCAGGTCTTGTGCAGTCCACTTTTGGTGCAACTGCCAACGACGTGTTCGTTACAAAGGCGAATCAATGGGACGCGTTCGGCCCAGGTTGGTGGCAAATCAGCTTCGAGGGAGACATACATTTCTGGCCGCAACACAACTACCAGGAATGGTACTACCTGAAAATTAACAGTGTAGTGGCGCCAACAATTGCAGGAAGATACTTCTTCAAAGCCTTCTTGTGGGATATTGCATTCAACACTGTGTGGCCCGGTGAATCACGATCGTTCGCGATGAGCGGGCTTGAATGTGACCCGAATGACCTGACGGCTGCGTGCTGGACTGGCCCGCTACCTAACAACCCACTATACGTTCCATCGTCTGGTGCTACTAACGCTACTGTTCCAGTTGAGAATTATCCAGTTTTGCTGGTTAAAGGTGAAGTTGATCCGGGTATTATTACCGGAACGGTTCGGTATGGTACCTTCAACCAGACCCTGTATCAGAACCCGATTAACTTCCCAGGGAAGGTTTGGGCTGTTGGTACAGCAATTGACCCGTACAAACCGGATCATCCGTCGACTGGTCGCAACGTGACTGCTATGGGTTACTTCAACGCTTCAGCTCAAGGTCATTTTGAGGTTGAAGGTGTCGCTCCAGGCGTGTATGACATATACGCCGAGGCGGCAGGGTATCCTGCGCAGCTCGTCGCATCACAAGTAACCATACTCCCCGGTCAATCTTTCCACTTGGACATCTACCTGAATCCAGGTCCAGTTGTCAATGGACAAATCTACAGCAAACACTTGTTCGGTGAAGAACCTTGGCCAAGCAACCCGAGACCAGTGTACGTAGAACTTTACGGCGCCAACGATTACGCTTCTACAAGTGTCAGAGCGTTCTCGCCTCTGAACTTGACGACTCCGCCTTTCATGGCGTACGATTGGGATCTAAACACAGGTGCCCCCAATGGTGCGCAACAGTTGGCATTACCACAAGCTGGGCTATGTACGACCTCGCCATCCGGTCCATTCAACGGTCACGATACGTCTGGTTGTCCAACACCCAGACCCGTAGCGTACCCATGGTTTGCAGTAAATGCGGCTTGGGGTGGATCGTACTACAGCCAATTCTTCCCCTCGCCAGCCTACCCGTTAGCAAACAGTCATGACGCAATCCAGTGCGGTGGAAAGAACGACCTCTGCGGTAAGCAGAACGGTGTTGGTCCAGCGCAGTACTGGTGGGTTGATGGTGCTGGTGCGTTTACGAACGGTGGTGGATCGAACAGTTTCATCTACCGTTTCGGAGTGAAGGGAGTTTACGGTGCACCAACTGACTTTGATGGGCACGTTCCGCAGGCTTTGGCAACTTGGGTTAACGGTTTGACGGCTGGTCGTTACTGGGTGAGGGCGTGGATCAACGGATACACGCAAACACTCCAAGACGGCCAGACGCTTGACGAGTACTACTTTGATGTTGCACCGCAGGAGTGGGCTGGTGATGTGTTCATGCCCATGGACGTGCGCGTCAGCAGTATCATCGTCAAGACCGTTCACTTCCACGACTTGCCAGGCACGCTACAAGATTGCGCAGTGGATGGATGCATCAACGCAGCAGGCCAGTTCACGAAGCACGGCATGGCCAACGGAGGAAGGTTCCTCATTGCTGAGGTTCGAGATTCGAGCGGCAACCTTTGGGGCATGAACTTCACACGCGTCTTCGGCTCAGATGAGAACATGACTATTGCAGTCAACGGGTTCGGTATGATGGGACCCGACGCTTTCGGACTCAAATACTCAGACTTCATTTACTCAATAGGTGGTAGTCAAACTCCTCAACGAGACTACGGCTTACCCGCAGGCACGTACACAGTGTACACGTACATGCGTGGTTACGTTCAACAAACCTTCGAATCCGTTTCGGTGACGTTGAGCGGGAACCCCGCGCTGATCAGCAACCACCTCTACCGAGGAGCCATACTCAACATAACCGTTTGGAGCATCGACTGGGAGCACCCCACGACCTCAAGGCCTTGGGAGCTACCGGGTGCTTACATCCGGACTTACCTTTGGAACCAGAACGGTGTAGAGTATGGACCGATTGGCGTATCCTACGGCACCAACGCTGCCGAAGCGGTTTCGCACAAAGGTCCGCTAAGGGGTAACGATCCACGCTTCCAACCGCTACCAGGCACCACTACTGGTGACTGTGGTGGGAACGTCGGGTGTGCGGTAACTGATTCAGAAGGACAGAGCTTGATCTACACTGAGTGGGACGGCCTACCTTACGCTGACACCAACGGCCCCGACTCCGTTACAAGAGATTACGAGCAAGTAGGCGGTAACATTGAGTTCCCATCGAACTTCTTCAATGGCTTCCTCAGTGTTCCAGGCTTCTACAGACAAGGTGCAGCGGCAAACTTCCACACAAGAGTTGGCCTCGAAACTGGCATTTACACGGCGTTCACTTTCACGCCGGGTTACGTGCAACACCAGGAGTTCAGTGTCTACGCACCGAAAGGTGGAGTTGGCGACATCAGAGTGAACCTACTGCGAGGAGTCAACGTGACACTGAACATACCCTTCAAGAAAGAAGGCATCTTCACACCAACCGACTTCAACATGACA
>Ga0187878_1001183_pt1 | contig 26470 bp, 21 predicted proteins | sample June2016WEW_17_1_FD_132979 | JGI IMG/M metagenome (GOLD analysis project Ga0187878, IMG submission 132979) | Peatland microbial communities from SPRUCE experiment site at the Marcell Experimental Forest, Minnesota, USA - June2016WEW_17_150 | ecosystem: Environmental > Terrestrial > Soil >...
CGGGACACGCGGCTTCCTGTGCTCGGAATGCGTCAAACGCATTCGCGCCGGCGGCCACCACGAGGACCGGACGGATGCGCGAGGCGTGGAGGGTTCGGTCATAGTCCTGGCCCAGGGGTGGTTTTAGTCTTGCAGCGCCAACGGGCATTGCCGAGGATCTGACGATTTTTCGCCGCCACGCCGTCTGGGTATTCACTGGAGGGGACAGTCACGAATGGAACCCGACAAGCGCCGGCCTCACGTGTTCGAGCGCGTGGACCTGATGCCGTTTTCGCCCCCGATCGCGGCCCGCGGCATGCAGGCCGCGTATACACCGCCCCCAATCCCCGCCGGAACCTCCGGTCGCTGCGGCATCTGAGGCGCTCCCAGGAGCGATCGCGTCCATATCGACGGGGAGGCCGCGGCCGACGCCGAGTCGCCGCCCTGGGGCCAGCGAGCCGCGCCGCTCTGACTGACGCGGCGGGCTGCGCCTCGCCGCGGCTATCATTCGGGCATGACGGACCGACCGCTCAAAGTGCTCATCGCCAAGCCGGGCCTCGATGGGCACGATCGCGGCGCAAAGGTGCTCGCTCGCGGTCTTCGCGACGAGGGCTTCGAGGTCGTCTACACCGGCCTGCGCCAGACGCCCGAGATGATCGTCACGGCGGCTCTCCAGGAGGACGTGGATGTCGTCGGCCTGTCGATCCTCTCCGGGGCGCACATGACGCTGGTGCCGCGGGTTTGCAGCCTGATGCGCGACCGCGGCATGGACGACGTGCTCATCACGGCCGGCGGCATCATCCCCGACGACGACGTGCCCGCACTCAAGGAGAGTGGTGTCGCCGCTGTCTTCGGCCCCGGCACGACGATCGCCCAGGTGGCGGACTTCCTGCGGGCCAACGCCCGGCCGCGGGGCTAGCTCGAACCCGCGTGGCCGAGGCCAACGCCCCTGCCGCTGACGACGCGACGGTTGCGGCGCGAGCCGAGGAACTCTGCGATGCCGCGCTGGCAGGCGACAGGCGTTCTCTGGCTCGCCTGCTGACGGCGGTCGAGAACCGGACGCCGCTCGCCGAAGCCGCCATGAGGCGGCTTCACAAGATGGCCGGCCACGCCCAGCTCATCGGCATCACCGGTCCGCCGGGCGCGGGCAAGAGCACGCTCGTGGCCGCCCTCATCGCCGAGTTGCGCCGCGCCGGACGTCCAGTCGCGGTCGTGGCGGTCGACCCCTCGAGCCCCATCACCGGCGGCGCCGTCCTGGGCGATCGCGTCCGAATGCAGGCCTACGCCTCGGACGACGGGGTGTTCATCCGATCGATGGCCTCTCGCGGCCATGCAGGCGGGCTCTCGTCCGCGACTGCCGCGGCCGCCGCCGTGTTCGATGCCGCCGGCTTCGACGTCGTGCTGATCGAGACGGTAGGCACGGGCCAGAGCGAGGTCGAGGTGGCCGCCACGGCCGACACGACGGTCGTCGTCGAAGCACCCGAGATGGGCGACGAGATACAGGCCATCAAGGCGGGCCTGCTCGAGGTGGCCGACATCATCGTCGTGAACAAGGGCGATCGACCGGGGGCGCACCGGACTGCCGGCCAGCTCCACGCCATGCTCGCCGACGCTCCGCGCGAGCCTCGTCCCGGGCGACCGCTGCCGAAGCGGCCCGAGGTTCTGGTGACAACCGCGGCGACGGGCGAAGGAGTGGTGGAGCTCCTGGCAGCGATCGATCGTCACCGCTCCGCGACCGGTGGGGCCGGCGGCGAGAGAGCCCGGATTCGGCGCGCCGAGGCCCAGGTGTGGGCAGTGCTGGTCGACCGTCTGCACGAGCGCGTCAGAACCCTCGAAGGAGCGCCGGAGCCGGCTTCCTCTGACGAGGACGGGGTGGAGGGGCGAACCGTCGCCGGGGAGCTGCTCCAGCGCGTCGCGGCCCACGACCTGGACCCGTACGCGGCCGCGGACGCCATCCTCGATCAGCTGGTGCCCCGCACCGACCGTTGAGGTTCGATGAGCCGGCAGCGCTCGCTCCCTGCGCCGCTCTTGGCAGCCAGCCCGAGCTGTCCAGGAGACGGTTTCGAGCTAAGGGGCCGGATCTTCGGCCTCAGCCTCGGCCTCGGCTCGCTCGGCGGCCGCCACGGCTTCCCGAACGACTCGGATGACCGCCTCGATGTCGAACGGCTTGGCCAGCAGGCGGATGCCGCGCTGCATCGCGAAACCGCGCAGGTCCGGGTTCAACACGTCGCCGCTCATGAAGACGGCCCGTCTGGCGAGCTCGGGACGGAACTCGATGGCCGCCTCGTAGAACTCGGTGCCGCTCATCCCGGCCATGCGGTGGTCGATGAGCATCACGTCGAACTGGGCGTCGCGCAGGCCGTCGAGCGCCTGGGCGCCGTCCTGGTAGGGCAGGCAATCCATTCCGGCGGCGGCCAGAGCCTTTCGCAGGAAGGCCCGGATCGACGGCTCATCGTCGAGGGCGAGGACGAGAGGACGACGCTCGGCCGGCGACGGCGAGGCGGCCGCGGGTGGAACGGCTTTGGTCGAAGTCGCGGACGCAGGCGGGGTTGCGCCGGTCGCGGCGGTGGACGGAGGTGCAGCTGCACCGACCACAGCGGCTGGCAGATCGCCGCCTTCCGGGGCGGGGCCCTTGTCGAGGAGGACCGGTCTGGGCGCCTTCGAACCGGGCTTGCTCGAGATGGCCCGGGCAGGTGGGCTCGGTGGCGCGGCCGCTGCCAGACGTTGTTCCTCCACGGTCCGGCCGCTGACGGGCAGCTCCATGACGAAGCAGCTGCCGCCGGCTTGCCGCGGCTCATACCAGAGATGGCCGCCGTGGGCGGCGACTATTCCGAACGACACCGACAACCCGAGGCCGGTCCCTTCGCCCGGTTGCTTGGTCGTGAAGAAAGGGTCGAAGAGCCGTGCTCTAGCCGATTCCGGGACTCCCGGCCCGTCGTCGCAGATGGAGACCCTGACTCGCTCGCCGTCGATGAGCCCTCCTGCCTTGGAAGCGGCGGAATTCGACTGCGGCTTGACGAGGGCGGCGCTGACCCACAGGTGGCCCGGCTTGCTGCGGTCGCGGCCGCGCATCGCCTGGATGGCGTTGATGGTCAGGTTGAGTAGGACTTGCTGCATCTGAGCCCGATCGAGATCCACCTCCGGCAGCTTGGTCGGCATGTCGATCTCCACCTTGATCTGATTCGTGCTGAGGGCGTACGACTGCAGCTCGAGAACGCTCTGAACCAGGATCGAGATGTTCGTCGGGTGCCGCTCCGGCGGTCGCGCCCTGGCGAAGTCGAGCAGGTTCTGCACGATTCGTCGGGTTCGGTCGGCCTCCTGGACCAGCAATCCTGCGTCGTGCTTCATGTCCTCGGGCAACCGTTCGTCGCTGCGCATCAACTGGCTGAAGGCGATGATCGCCGCCAGCGGGTTGTTGAGCTCGTGTGCGACGCCTGAAACCAGCTGGCCGATCGCCTCCATCTTCTGGGCCTGCAGCAGCTCGCGCTGCAGGCGTTCCTGATCTGAGAGGTCGCGGACCAGATGCAGGAAGCGGCGCTGGCCGCCCAGCTCGACGACGCGAATTTCGACCTCGACGGGGAATTCGGAGCCGTCCGGCCTTCGACCCCGATCGCTGAACGTTCCGCGGCCCTGGGCCCACACGATCTGCCGGCGGCGGGCCATCTCGCGCTCGTCGGCCGCGATGAGCTGGCCGAAGTAGCGGCCCAGGATCTCGCCGCGATTTACGCGGTACAGCCGGACCGCGGCCTCGTTGGCGTCGAGAACGGTACCGTCGAGGGCGGAGACGAGGAACGCGTCCGGGGACTCCTCGAAGAGGGTGCGATAGCGCTCCTCGGACGAGACCAGCCGCTCGCGCAGCCGGTAGTTGGCGAGGGCGATGCCGGCGATTCTGGCCACGGAATCCAGCGCGGACTCGTCGAGCGGCAGGCTCGAGACAGGTCCCTCGAAGAAGCACAGGAGGGCACCGGCCAACTCTTCTCCGGTTCGGATCGGGATCGCGCCGAAGGAGTGGAAACCCGTGGCGCGGGCGAGGGGCAGGACCCGCTCGTTGACCTGGCTGGCCACGAAGTCGCCGAGCACGCTCGTGCCGCCCGAGAGCAGGATCGCGCCGCCGGGCGCTTCCCTTGCCGGGACGCCCTTCAGCCACAGCCGGAACGCTCCGGTCTCGCCCGCGACGGCGTGCGTCTCGAAGTGGTGGCCGGGTTCGATAAGGAGGTAGCAGACGCCGCTCGCTCCGAGCGCCTCGCGGACGAGGCTGACGGTCCGGTGGGCGAGTTCCTCGAACGAGCTCGCCTCCTCGCCGATCCGGGTCAGCTCGTCGAGCGTGTCGAGGCGGTGGCCGAGAGATCGCTGCGCAGCGGCCCTGTGTAGCAGCTCGGAGCGGAGCCTGAAGTTGGCCAGCGAGATGCTGCAGATGCGGGCGATCGGTTCGAGGAAATGGACGTCGAACTGCTCCGACCGAGGCGACTCGGCCCACTCGAGATAGAGGACGCCCTCGAGTCGGCCCTCGAGCCTGAGCGGCAGGACGGCTTGGGCATAATCCGCGTTTGCGCCGGACGCGCCGTCCGCCGCGGCGAGCCAGATCTCGCCGTCGGCTTCGAGTTGCGACAGTGATGGCCACCCGGCCGGGATCTGTGCCTGCGCGCCGGAGTCCGACCAGCTTCGGCTGGGCAGTCCAACCCACGCCACCGGGTCGACCTTTGCGAGCGACGGGTCCACCAGGAGGTAACCGCCTCCGGCCGCACCGGTGGCCAGCACGACCGCCTCGATCGTCTCCTGGGCCAATCGCGATAGGTCGTCGGTCGAGGCCCCAAGAAAGGTGAGCTCCTGGAGGGCTCGCAGCTCGGCCGTCAGCCGGCGTTCGTGCTCGGCTGCCTCGGCCAGGCCTTCGCTCATCCGGACGTTGGCGTAGGCGATCGAAATCACTCGTCCTACGGCCTCGACGTTGCGGTCGTCGGCGTACGCCCTCGTCTCGCTCGATCCGAAGAAGTAGCACAGGAACGCGCCAACAATGCGGTCACCTTCACGCACGGGGAAGGCGGCTTGGCCGGTCAGGCCGACCTCGGCCATCCGCCTCAGTTCAGGCTCGACCTCTGCGCCCGTAGCGAGATGCTCCTGATAGGCGCCGCCGTGATCGGGAGAGTTGAGGCGCCGCCAGAAGGTGAACGATTCGGGCGGGCGGGACTCGATGATCTCCCTCATCGATTCGGGCATCTGAAGAGATGCCACCACGCGCAGGTGACCGTCGGCGGTACCGACCACGACCCCCGCGTCGGCCCCGAGTGCGCCGAGGATCCGCTCCAGCAGCAGATGCGCGATCGCCGCCTGGGAGATCTCGCCCTGCGGCAGCAGGGTCAAGCCCATGAGCGTCTCCAGCTGGGCGGTCAGGCGGCGCTCCTGATCGAGACCGCGCTCCAGCTGCTCCATCAGCCGCGCGTTCTCGAAGGCGCTCGCGACCTGGGAAGCTGCCTGCAGGACGATGTCGTCCGCCGGACGGCGCCAGTCAGGACGGCGCGAGCCGAGGGCGAGGAAGCCGACCGATTCGTCCCTGACGCGGAGGCCCACCACGAACCCGGTCACTATTCCGTCGCGAACCAGCAGGTCGGGGATCTCGGTGCCGTGGAGGAACTCACCTAAGGCCTCCAAGGCGATGACCTGGCCAGGCTGCTCGATCGCCTGGCCAAGGTTCGGAATCTCAATCAGTCGGATGATGGCCAGCAGTTTCTCGCTAACTCCGCGGCTGGCCTCGATGGTCTGGCGGTCTCCGTCGTCCGTCCAGGTTGCGATGACCCCGAAGTCTGACATTGTGGCTTCGCACAGCCGCTCGAGGGCCGCGGCCGCTACCTCATGCCGATTTCGTGCCCTGCCCGTGGCAACTGCAAGCGATCCGAGCGCGGCCGGGTCGGTTTCGATAGCGGCGTCGGCGATGACCGCCTTGAGCGCGGAGCGCGCGGCATCGGCTTCGGCGCGACCCGTATCGGACCAGAAGATGGCCACGAGCCCCGGCTTCGCGTCCTTCGGGGACAGCTTGAGAGCCTGGACGTGGGCCCGCACCCAGACGTCGGCCGTCCCGACGCGCAGGTTCATAAGGCCGTGCCATCCGCCCGCCTTCAACGCCTCCAGGCGGACGGCGTGGCCGGAGATATCTGCTCCCCGAACGATGGTCAGAAGTTCGGACCAGGGGCGGCCCAAGGCAGCGTCGGCGGAGAGGCCAAGGATGGTCTCGGCGTGCGAATTCCAGCGGACGACCTTGCCGGCCGAGTCCATGATGACGATGCCTGCCTGCAGCTGTTCGAGCAGCTGGAGGTCCGCGACTGCCAAGCTCTGAGTCACGCCTGCCGCCGGGAGTGCGACGGACCACCGACATTGGGTCGGGTCCTCCGAATCGCAGGCGCTATCGTAGCCGGTGGGCGAGTCGCGGCTCAGCCCCACCAGCGTCCTACTCGGAGGTAGTGCATTCTGCCGATGTGGCCGTGGACAGGCCCACGAGAGCGGTCGGGCCCAGCTCCCTCATCGGGCAGTTAGCCGGGCTGGCACGTGTTGCTGTATCCTTCGCGGCCGTGGGCCCGTAGCTCAACGGTAGAGCGGGGGACTCTTAATCCCTAGGTTCAGGGTTCGAATCCCTGCGGGCTCACCAATTCGCTTGGCGCGCGCGCCTCGAGCGATCGAGCGGGGAGCAACGCGACCCGACGCGCGACCGTGACGCTCCGCCGGCCTCAGTCGGGCTGAGCGATCTCGATGCGGTTGCGGCCGGCCTTCTTGGCGCCATACAACGCGCCGTCTGCACGCGCGAAGAGCTTGTCGGCCGAATCCCCGGGGCAGGCCAGCGCGCCGCCCACCGAGACGTGCATCTTGTGATGGACTCCGGCCAGGCGAACCTCAGACTCGGCGACAAGGACTCGAATGCGTTCGGCGGCGTCGGCCAGCCCGGCGTCGTCTGAGGATTCGACCAGGACCGCGAACTCCTCGCCGCCCCACCGCGCCACCACGTCGCCGCCTCGCACCGCTCCACGGAGAGTGGCACCGACGGCCCGCAGCACCGCGTCTCCAAAGGCGTGACCGTACCTGTCGTTCACGTCCTTGAAGCGGTCGATGTCGACGATGAGAAGCCCGAATCGCCATCCGTAGCGGCCCATGTTGTCGAGCCGGCCGGCGAGCGAGGCGTCGAAGAGCCGGCGGTTGGGAAGCCCCGTCAGCTCGTCTGTCAGCGCGTCATGACGAGCTCGATCCGCGTCCTCGACCGCCCGCAACACGGCCGAGTCGTCCGAGAAGACTTCAACGGCGCCGACGATCTCCCCTTTCTGGTCACTGACCGGCGCCGTGCGGATCCGAACCGGCTTGCGGTAGCCGTCTGCATGGCGGAGCCAGACGGAAACCTCGCGAGCCTGCCCGTCGCGCATGGTGGCGGCAAGCGGGCAGACTGAGTGGCAGAGCGAGCTGCCTTCGCCGTCGACGTGGTCGAGGATGTTCTCGAAGCAGAGATGGCCGACCACGTCTCCGGACGCGTAGCGCGTGATGCGCTCTGCGCCGTGGTTCCAATAGTTGATCTCACGGCCCCGATCGACGTAGTAGACGCCGTCGGCTAGATTGTCGACGATCGTCTTGTGAAAGTCGTCTCCGAACGGGTTGTCTGGCATGGGCCTCCGGGACCGACGGTTCAAGGCGCGATTTTCGAGCGTGCTTCCAGCAGACGCCACGGGCACTGTACTCCGCGCGGGGCAGGTGGCCCGAACGGCCTCGCCCCGATCACCTGATGCAACCGCGGCAAGCGGCGGGCCGTGGGCGGCGGCCGGCGAGCGGCGGGCGGGTAGCCGACGGCGAGGTTCCGGGCGCCGTCGGACGGCGTTCAGCTCGTCTCTCAGCAGCGGCGCCGGTCGGAATGGTAATGTCCCTCCGGGCGCGGAGCCAAATCTGGGCCGGCCGAGCACCCCGACATGAGGTTCGTCTCGCCTTCCGGCCGCCTGGGCAGCGCCGGACTCGGTTCGAGACTCGGTCGGCGCAAGTGGCTAACGAAGAGGAGAGTCGTGCGCTACGGTCACTTCGACGATGAGAGACGCGAGTACGTCATCACCCGTCCAGACACGCCGTTGCCGTGGATCAACTACCTGGGCAGCGAGGCGTACTTCGGGATCATCTCGAACACGGCCGGCGGCTACTCCTTCTACCGCGACGCCCGCCTGCGCCGCCTGACCCGGTACCGCTACAACAACGCTCCACTGGATCTTGGCGGGCGCTACGTATACCTGCGTGACGACGACTCGGGCGAGTACTGGAGCCCGAGCTGGCAGCCCACCCAGCGCGATATCGAGGACTACAGCTGCCGCCACGGGCTGGGATACTCGATCATCGGCTCGCGTTTCAAGGGCATTCGAGGCGAGACTCTCTACTTCGTCCCCCTCGGCGAGAACCTCGAGGTGTGGCGGATCCGCGTCACCAACGAGCGAGCCACGCCGGCGAAGATCTCCCTCTTCGACTCGATCGAGTTCTGCCTTTGGGAAGCCAACGAAGACGCCACCAACTTCCAGAGGAACTACTCCACGGGTCAGGTCGAGGTCGAGGACGGCGTCATCTACCACAAGACGGAGTACCGCGAGCGGCGCGACCACTTCGCGTTCTTCGCCTGCTCGGCGCCTCTCGCGGGGTTCGACACGCAGCGAGACGCGTTCCTGGGGCCGTACCGCGGCTGGGATCGGCCTCTGACCGTGGAGAACGGCGCGGCCACCGGCTCGATCGCCCGCGGCTGGCAGCCGATGGGCTCACACCACGTCAGGCTGGATCTGGCCGCCGGCGAGACCTGCGAAGTCATCGTCCTGCTCGGCTACCACGAGAATCCCGCGGACGACAAGTTCGACCCGCCCGGATCGCAGACGATCAACAAGAAGCGGGTCAAGCCGACCATCGCCCGCTTCCTCCAGCCGGCCGTCGTCGAGAAGGCGTTTGCCGACCTCAACGCCTACTGGACCCACGCCCTTGGCACGCTGCAGGTCCACACCCCGAGCGAGCACGTGAACCGGATGGTGAACATCTGGAACGCCTACCAGTGCATGGTGACGTTCAACATCTCGCGCTCCGCCTCGGGTTTCGAATCGGGCATCGGCCGCGGCATGGGTTTCCGGGACTCCAACCAGGATCTGCTGGGCTTCGTCCACATGGTCCCGGCGCGTGCGCGCGAGCGGATCCTCGACATCGCCGCGACTCAGCTGCCCAGCGGCGGCGCATACCACCAGTACCAGCCGCTGACCAAGCGCGGCAACGACGACGTCGGCAGCGGCTTCAACGACGACTCAGCCTGGCTCGTCCTCGCCGTGGCGGCATATCTCAAGGAGACGGGTGACGCGTCCATCCTCGATGAACCGGTGCCGTACAACAACGCCCACGGCACCGAGAAGCCGCTGTACGAGCACCTGCAGCGTTCCATCGGCTACACCCTTGAACGCGTTGGGCCACACGGCCTGCCCCTCATCGGCCGGGCCGACTGGAACGACTGCCTGAACCTCAATTGCTTCTCCGAGACGCCCGGCGAGTCGTTCCAGACGACGGAGAACAGAGAGGACGGCGTCGCCGAATCCGTCTTCATCGCCGGCCTGTTCGTGCTGGTAGCCAAGGAGATGGCGGAGATCGCGGCCCGGCGAGGGGACGCGGTCGAGGCGAAGCGATCGGCGGACGCGGCAGCCGCAATGACGGAGATCGTCGAGACCGCCGGTTGGGACGGCGACTGGTTCCGCCGCGCCTACGACTACTTTGGAGAGCCCGTCGGTTCGAACGAATGCGCGGAAGGCCAGATCTTCGTGGAGCCTCAGGGCATGTGCGTCGTGGCCGGGATCGGCCTCGAGAACGGTCTCGCCCACAAGGCGTTGACGTCAGTTCGTGAGCGGCTCGCGACGGCGCACGGCATCGTCCTCAACCAGCCGGCTTACACCGCGTACCACCTCGAGCTCGGCGAGATCTCCACGTACCCTGAGGGCTACAAGGAGAACGCCGGCGTCTTCTGCCACACCAACCCGTGGGTGATGATCGCGGAGGCGATGACCGGCAATGGTGAGGGCGCGCTGGATTACTACCTGCGCATCAACCCTTCGGCTCGCGAAGAGATCTCCCAGGTGCATCGCTGCGAGCCGTACGTCTACGCCCAGATGATCGCCGGCAAGGACGCGCCAACCCACGGCGAGGCGAAGAACTCGTGGCTCACGGGCACGGCCGCCTGGAACTTCGTAGCGATCAGCCAGTGGATCCTGGGCATCCGCGCCGAGCACGACGGCCTGCGCATCGATCCGATCCTCCCCGCGGACTGGGGTGACTACACGGTCACGCGCCGCTTCCGCGGAGCTCTCTACGAGATAACGATTCGCAAGGCCCGGGGCACGGTTGGTCGGGTCGCGCGGATGACGGTGGACGGCGCCGCGATCGACGGCAATCTGCTGCCGCTGCCAACGAAACCGGGCCAATCCTTCGTGGTCGAGGCATTCGTCCGGTAGCATTCGGCTGCGTTCAGCCGCGTTCGCGCCCGGCCCGTCGACTCGGGCGGCGCTGGAGACCAATCCGATGTCTGAGGTCCAGGCCCGCCCGGGCGCCAACGCCTACGGCTACTTCGATGTGGCGGCGCGTGAGTACGTCATCACGCGGCCAGACACGCCCACGCCGTGGCTCAACTACATCGGTGAGGGGCGCTACGGCGGCATCGTGTCGAACACGGGTGGCGGCTACTCGTTCGACCGTGACCCGCGCAACCGGCGGGTGACGCGCTACCGCTACAACGCCATTCCGGTCGATCAGCCGGGCCGGTACGTCTACCTCCGAGACCAGGAGTCGGGCGAATACTGGAGCCCGACCGCTCGCCCGACCAGGCGCGAGCTGGACGCTTACGAATGCCGCCACGGCGCCGCGTACACGCGGATCTCGAGTTCCTGGCGGGGCATCGCGGCGGAGACCACCTACTTCGTCCCGCTGAGCCCGGCCGATGAGCCCGCCCCGTGCGAGCTGTGGGTGCTCAAGGTTCGCAACGCCGGGTCGACCCCGCGGCGGCTGCGGTCCTTCAGCTACGCCGAGTTCAGCCTGGCCGACGCGTTCAACGACATGACGAACCTGGATTGGGCTCAGCACATCGTCTTCTCCGGCTGTGATGGCGGGGTGATCCGGGTCGGGACGAAGTTCAACCCGCTGACGTACTTCTTCGCCAGCAGCGAGGCGCCCGCGGGTTATACATGCGACCGCGAGGACTTTGTCGGGCGCGGCCGCGACCTGGCCGACCCGATCGTCGTGGAGACCGGCGAGCCGTCGAACGCAGGCTCACCCCGCGGCAACAGCGTCGGCTCGCTTATGCACGAGATCGAGCTGGCCCCCGGCGAGGAGCGCCAGATCGTCTTCGTGATGGGAGCCACGGAGCGTCCCGCGGAGATCGGCCGCGTGGTGGCTCGCTACTCCGATCCGGCTGAGGTGAGCGCCGCCTTCGCCGCGCTCCGCGACGACTGGGCTGCCTACCTGTCGCGCTTCACCGTGGAAATCCCGGACGCAGACACGAATGCCATGATCAACTTCTGGAACCAGGTCCAGTGCAGGACCACGCTGTACTGGTCCCGTTTCGTCTCCGGCTATGAGAGCGGCCTGGGCCGCGGCATGGGGACGCGCGACAGCGGCCAGGACACGCTCGGCATCATGCACACCGTGCCGGACCAAGCCCGCCGGATGCTCACCAAGATCTGGCAGATGCAGTTCGCCGACGGGCACACCTGGCACCAGTTCTTCCCGCTGACGCTGGAGGGCGGTCCCGGTCTCGCGTCGGAATACCCGAACTGGCCGCAATGGTTCAGCGACGACCACCTGTGGCTGATCATCTCGGTCTGCGCGTATCTGCGGGAGACGGGCGACTTCGAGTACCTCGAGCAGAGGGTCGCCTACGTCGACCATGCCGAGGAGACGGTCTGGGAGCACATGCTGCGGGCGGTCGACTTCACGCTCGGCCACCTGGGCCCGCACGGCTTGCCCCGCGCCGGCTTCTCCGACTGGAACGACACGCTCAACATCGACCATGGCTCCGGCAAGGCGGAGAGCGTCTGGACGGGCATGCAGTTCTGCCGGGCCATGCTCGACCTGCAAGAGCTCTCCGTGGAGCTGGGCCGGACGACCGACGCTGCCCGCTACGCCGGCCTCCACGCTTCGATGGCCAGGACGATCAACGACTGCGCCTGGGACGGCGCGTGGTACAAGCGCGCCTTCGACGACGACGGCCTCCCGATCGGCGCGTCGGGCGCGGCGCACCAGGCCATCGACCTCATTCCGCAGAGCTGGAGCGTCCTCGGTGGTGTTGCACCTCGCGAGCGCGCCGTCCTGGCGATGCGGTCGGCCGACGAGAAGCTCAACACGAAATTCGGCATCGCGCTGCTGTGGCCGCCCTACGACGGCGCCGACGATCGTGTCCGGGGCACATCGACGTACGTACCCGGTGCGAAGGAGAACGGGGGGATCTTCTGCCACGCCAACACCTGGTCGATCGTGGCCGCGGCCATGCTCGGCGACGGCGACGGGGCGTACAAGTACTACCGCCAGATCCTGCCGCTCGCCCGCACCGACTCGGACCTCTACAAGGTGGAGCCATACACGTACCCGCAGAACATCTGCGGGCCCACTCATCCGTCCTTCGGGATGGCCCGAAACGCGTGGCTGACCGGGACGGCGTCGTGGACCTTCGTGGCCGCATCGCAATGGATCCTGGGCATCCGGCCCACGTATGCCGGCCTCCGGGTCGCGCCCACGCTTCCCAGCGCGTGGCCGGGCTTCAGGGCCCATCGCGAGTTCCGCGGGACGGCCTACGAGATCTCTGTTCGCCGCGACGGTCCCGGCAGTGCCGTCTCGCTCATAGTCGACGGGGCGGAAGTGCCCGGCGACGTCGTTCCGCTGCCGGTGCCCGGGACGCCGACGGTGAGGGTGGAGGTCGTGCTTCGATGAGTTCAGCGGCAACTGGGCCCGCGCCGGGGCCGCTCGCGCGAATTTCGGGTGCAACGTCGAGGTCCACGTGGACGAGGCCGCGATCGAGTTGGAGTCTCTCCGGCCGCTCGTGCGACTCGGTCCGTGCGAAGCCACCTTCCAAGACGGGAGGTGGGAACTGCGCGACGTCGGGCCGGCAGTCGGCGCCGCCGGGGCAGCCGAAATCCTTCAGCGGTAGGCGTCGCGAGGCCGGCGCACCGGGATTCGCCACACGTAAACGTTGCCTGCCCGCGAGCCGAAGGCCGTTGTAGGCTCTGCCAATGCCCGAGCTGTATGAAGTGCTCCAGGTCCATCCGCGAGCCGAACCGGATGTTATCCGAGCGGCCTACCGCATCCTGGCGCGGAGGTATCACCCCGACCATGGCGGCGATGCGCGCCGGATGATCGAGCTCAACGATGCCTGGGACGTCCTTGGCGATCCGGCAAGGCGAGCGGCCTACGATTCGACGCGAGTCATGCCCGCGGCCGGCCCGTCTCCCGAAGCGCCCGGGCCTCCGGAGCCGACGATCCGACCCGCGGCAGCCGAGTCGCACGCTGGCCCGCCACCCGGCCATCCCTCCGGCACCGTCCTCGATTTCGGTCGCTACACCGGCTGGTCACTCGGGGAGATCGCCCGCCAGGACACCGACTATCTGGAGTGGCTTTACAGGTCGACGGTCGGCAGAAGGCTGCGGGTCGAGATCGAGGCCTTGCTCGCGCAACGCCGCAGACCAGGGGCGCCGCCCCCATCGTTCGGCCAGGCCTGGCGGGGACACCGCTAGCCTCTGGACAGCTCTCGGCATGGCGGACCGGCTCGAACTCGTCCCGCTCACCGCGCTGGGCCAGATCGTGAGCCGTTGCCGGTGTGACTTCCGCGCTAGGATCGGGACCGTCATGCGGTTCGGGCTGATCCTGACGAACACCGTTGCCGGTTCGAGCCGCGGAGCCATCGAGGCTGGCGCGGAGACTGCCGAGCGCCTTGGTTGACGAGCTTCAAGCCTGGGGGTGGCAGAAGTACTCGAAAGGGAGGACGCACCCGTGTCGACCCATGAGAACAAGGAACTGTCGCGGCGCCTGTACGTGGAAGTCTTCGGCGAGGGTCGTGCCGAGGCCGCTGATGAGATCCTCGCCGCGGACTGCGTCAGCCACGGCCCGGGAATGCCACCTCGGGTGGGGACGGAGGGGATCAAGGTCCAGGCAGCCCTGCTTCGGGCGGCGATCCCGGACCTCGTCGTTTCCCTCGAGGATCAGCTGGCCGACGGCGATCGTGTCGCGAGCCGCTGGCGAGGATCGGGTACCAACACCGGCGACCTGAGACTCTCACCAACGCAATCCGTCGCCGCCACGGGCCGCGCGATCGCCTTCGAGGAGATGCGGATCGACCGTTACGAAGGCGGCCGCATCGTTGAGTCGTGGTTTATCCCCGATCGGCTGTCGCTCTGGCAGCAACTGGGCGTCATCCCGGCGCCGGAGCCGCCCGCGAGCTAGCCGGCGGCCGCAAACCTATGCGTGGCCCAGCTTCTTCTCGCGCGGCCCGGCCCGGACGGCCCGGCGCAGCTCCCACTCCGGCCGTGGTGGTGGACCTGAGCTGACGGTGCGGTCGACTCCTCGCGATCGGCCGTATGTCAACCTCGGGGCAGCTGGATCAGGCCGCGCTCGAGGGCCGAGGTCACAGCCGACGTCCTGTCCCCGACGCCGAGCTTCCCGAAGATGTGGATCAAGTGTGTCTTTACGGTCGCCTCGCTGATCCGTAGGTCGCGCGCGATCTCGCGGTTCGAGGAGCCTCTGGCTACCAACGCCACGACCTCTATCTCCCGCGAGGAGAGGGCCTCCGGTTCGGCGCCGGGATCGCGTTGGAGGTGCGCGACCAGCCGGGCCGCGACCGCAGGCGCGATTGGCGAGCCGCCTGCCGCGGCGCTTCGAACCGAGGCGAACAGGGTCTCCCGAGGGGCGTCCTTGAGCAGATAACCCGCGGCCCCGGCCTCTATCGCGGCCAGGATCTGGGCATCGGACTCGTAGGTGGTCAGGACCAGCACCGGCGGTGGGTCGGGCAGGTCCCGGATGCGCCGGATCGCCTCCACGCCGTCCATGATCGGCATCTGGAGATCCATCAGAACGACATCCGGGCGCGGTATGGCTGCGGAGTCGGGCGCGCCGCCGGACTCCGGCGCAGCGGCCGTGGCCTCCTCGATCGCGTCGACCGCCGCGGCGCCGTCGGCCGCCTCTCCTACCACGACGAACCCCGGGTCCGTCTCGAACATCCCGCGCAGACCCGTCCTGACGACCGGATGGTCATCGACGATGAACAACCGGAGCGGCCTAGGCGGGTCGGTCAGGCTCATTGGGCGGCCGCCTCGATGGCCGGCAGAGTGATCGCCACGGCCGTGCCTTCGCCAGGTGTGCTCTCTATCGCGAGCGTTCCCCCGAGGGCCTCGGCGCGCTCGCGCATGCCGACGAGGCCGAGTCCGCCCCTCTTCGCGGCCGCGGACGGATCGAAGCCGCAGCCGTCGTCGATGACGTCCAAGCTAACCTCGTCGGGGTAGTAGGTCAGGGTCACGGTGATGTGCGAGGCCGCGGCATGGCGTCTCGCGTTGGCGATGGCCTCCTGCGCGGCCCGCAGCAGCGTAACTTCGACGTCCACGTGGAGCTGTCGGGCCTTACCTGAGACCGCGAACTCGGTGGTGGGACTGCCCGGCCCGGCTCCAGCCGCAACTGCGGCCCGCTCGATCGCGGCCGGGAGACCAACGGTCGCGATCGCCTCTGGCCGGAGGGCCCAGACGAGCGTCCGCGCCTCTGCCAGGCTCGCCCGTGCCACCTCTTCGGCGGCCCGGATGTGGCGTCGGGGCCGCTCGGCATCGCTCGACAACGACGCGTCTGCAGCTTCGAGGTGCGTCATCACAGAAGCGAATGCCTGGGCTAGGGTGTCGTGGATCTCGCGCGCCAGCCGCGCCCGTTCCTCTGCCACGCCGGCTGCCCGCTCGGCCGTGGCGAGATCTCGCCGCGCTGCGGTGAGCTGCTCGATGAGGCTTTGGCGCTGCAGGCTTTGGGTGATCGTCTCGCGGATCCAGACCGCCATGGCCACGACCACGATGGCCGTCATCAGGCTCGTGGCCACACCCGGCAGAGCCGTTCCGATGTCACCGCCGGCCCCCGCGAACACAACGGCGGCGGAAATCACGCCGAGGGCGATCCCGCCAGCGATAGACCAACGAAGCGCTAGCGAAAAGACCACCTGCGGGTAGACCAGCAACTGGAGGACGAGGAAAGCCGGCGAGATGGCGACCAGCGCCGTGTAGGCGGCAATCAGAAAAAGGCCGTGCCAGGCCAGAGTTCGGACGCCGTGCTGCCAGATGGGCCGGTAGACCCACATCACCACGAAGGCGACGGTCAGCGCGGCCAGGATCGCCATTGCCAGGGCCCCGGGCCAGCCGCCCGGAGTCAGCCATGGCCTCGCGGTCCAGAGAGCGATGGCGAGGACGACGAACCCGTACACCCGCCCGGCCGGGAGCCACCGAGACCACGGCTCGGCAGAAGTGTCGGCTGCTCCCTCGATGTCATAGTAGTCGCGGGCTTCGGGGACGGGGCGCTCAGCCATTGGGGCGATCCTTTCGGACAAAAGGCCGGACGGAATCGACAGCGCGATTGTCGACGTCATTGGGGCTGGACCCCAGTGCCGGACGGCAGAATGCTCGCCTCCGCGAGGCCGACGACAGCGCCACCGACCGTAGCTGTGTGAGTTGAGCCCTCCGCAACCGGCCCGCCGTTCGCAAGGCCCGCGTCTGGACTCTCGCCCTCGATCGTGATCCGCGGCAGCCAGCGCAGGAACGGGGGCATCCACCAGTTCCAGTCGCCGAGAAGTCGCATCGTGGCCGGGAGCAGGACGCAGCGAATAAGGGTGGCGTCGACGAAGACGGCGACTGCCAGGCCCAACCCAAGCTCGCGGGCTATCGTCAGGGGCAGGGTCATGAAGATCCCGAACACCACGACCATGATCGCGGCGGCGCTGGTGACCGTGCCCGCAGTCAGCGTGATCCCGCGTTCGACCGCTTCATGCGAGTCCGCCCCACCATCGAAGGCCTCCTTGATCCGTGACAGGATGAAGACCTCGTAGTCCATCGATAGGCCGAACAAGATCGTGAAGATGAAGATCGGCACCCAATCCTGCACGATCGGGGTTGGCCTGACGCCGAGCAGCGACGCGAACCAGCCATCCTGGAAGACCAGGACGAGCGCGCCGAAGGCCGCGCCCGTGGCGAGGAGGTTCAGCAGGATCGCCTTGACCGGGATGGCGATCGAACGGAAGACGACCAGCAGGAGCACGAACGAGAAGCCGAGCACGAACAGGAAGACTCGGCCCATTCCGTCTGTGTAGATCTGCGTTTGGTCCATTGCCGTCGCCGCGTCGCCGCCGACGTACGCCGTGACCCCCGGCAGGCCCCCGATCGTCTCGGGCACGACGTCCGAGCGGACCCGGCGAACGATCTCCCAGTTGACTGGGTCGTTTCCAGCGCCCGACATGACTACCGAAATCGATTCCGCGCTGCCGTCTGGCGAGGTCGACACCTGAGCCGAACCGCTCAAGCCCTGAATCGCAACCAGCGCCGATTCCAGCCGATCGACCGCTTCCTGTTTCGCATGCTCATCAGCCTCGGTGACGACCACATTCAGCCGCAGGAGCGCTCCGCCGGGCCAATGCGTCTGCAGCGCCTCGACCGCCTTGACGCCGTCGAGGCTCGAGGGCAGAACCGAGGTGTCCATCTCGCCCAGGTGGAGTCGGGCAGTGGGGGAGGCAAGTGCCAACAGCGCGATGGTCGCGACTGCCATGGCAGCCACCGGATGGCGCATTACGCCGCGGACGATCGGCGTCCACGCACTCCGACCTGACGCGCCCGTGTCGCCCCCGTCCTGCACGTTGCGCCGGATGAAGGGGATCCGACCACGGTCGACGCCGTCGCCAAGGATCGCCAGAACCGCGGGCAGGAAGACCAGGCTGCCCACGACCGAAACCAAGATCACGGCGATGGTTCCGATCGCGATCGACTGGAAGAGGGGGTCCGGCAGCAAGAACAGGCCGGCGAGCGAGATCATGACAGCCATGCCGCTGAAGAGGACAGCGCGCCCAGAGGTCGCGCTGGCGACCTCGATAGCCGTGAGCCGGTCCAATCCAGCCCGTCGCACCGAGCGGAAGCGGGTGATCATGAAGAGCGAATAGTCGACCGCCACGGCCAGGCCGATGAGCATGATGAACTGGGCCGCGAACGGACTCACCGGCTCGACCGTCTGGCTGAAGATCCCGAAGATCCCGAAGGCGGCGCACAGGGCGCTGATGGCGAACAGCAGCGGCACCCCCGCGGCAACGAGCGCGCCAAAGGCCAACAGCAGGATCAGGAACGTCAGCGGCAGGCTGAGGGCCATCGACCCGTCCATGTCGCGGTTGATCTCTTCGCTCATCTGGTCGCTGAGAAGCGTGTTGCCGTAGGCGTGGATCTGGTACCCGGGGTAGTCGCTCTCGATTGAGGCGATGACGGGCGCCAGTGCCTTTGTTCGCGTCTCGAGCGCAGACGCGTCGCCGTCGATCCGGCCAACGATGCGGGCGCTCGTGTTGTCCGGTGCGACGTACCCAGCGGCCGCGGGAGCCGCATACGGATCGGCCATGTCCGACAGAGCCGGGCCGGCGACGCCGTCGACAGTCGCCCCGACCGCGCGGAGCCGGTCAACGATGGCCTCGACGGTCGACCGGAAGGCCGGGTCGGTGGCCGGAAGCGAGATGCTCGTGATCACGACGTCGAGCTCCTCCGACGAGGCGGCGGCTCCGGTGGGGTTCATCGCCGCGAGCGCTCTCCCTGACTCGGTCTGAGGCGCTCCGGTTCCGCCCGTGGCGCTCACCGACCGGAGGCCACCGAGGCTCATGCTCACGGCCAGGAGCCCGAACGTGAAGGCGAACCAGGCCAGCATCACCGGCCAGCGATGGCGGGCGCTCCACATGGCGACGCGGACGGTCCAGGCCCGTCGGGAGCCGGGGGCTCCAGCTGGGCGCGACCGTGCTCGAGTCGGGAGATCAGTGTTCGGCCGGTGGTTCATCGAAGACGATCCTCTGCTGGGGTGGCTATGCCTGGAGGATCGAGCCCGCAGACCCCTCGCAGCAGCGGGTAGTCGGTGGAGGAGGCAATCAACCAGACGGTTGATTGCCTGTCGGCGGCGCAGGGTTCGCACCCGTATACGTGTATGCTGCGGACGTTGATTTGACACTCATCAAGGGACGTGAGATCCTCGCGCCCGTGAACGTCAAGGTGAAGCGCACCTACAACCTGAGCGAGTCGACGATCCGCCGCGTCCGCGAACTTGCCGGCAAGTACGAGGTCGCGAAGAGCCAGGACGCCGTTGTCGAGCTGGCCGTGGACCGTATCTACGCCGAGATGCGTGATCGGGAAGAGGCTGGCCTCTGGGCGGGCGCTGCCGAGGATCCGGAGTTTCGGGCGGAAATGTCGGGCATCGCAGCCGACTTCGGCGACAAGGACGCGTGGCCACGCTGACGGGCGGTCCGCTTCGCTGGGCCGTGGTGTTGATCGACTTCGACCCTACCCGTGACCACGAGCAAGGGGGCACGCGCCGCGCACTCGTCGTCTCGTACGAAGCCTTCCATCGGTCCACCATGGCGACCGTGTGCCCGATCACGTCGCGGCTCCCGAAGTATGTCGGCGAGATCGCCATACCAGCCGGCCACGCCGGGCAGACCAAGGACGGTCTGATCCTGTGTCACCAGGTCCGTACCGTGGCCCTCGAGCGGGTGACCGCGTACGAGATCTCGGGCCGGGCGCAGTACGTGACCGATCGAGCGGTGCGCTCGCGGGTTCGGGCGGCTCTGCTGCACCAGCTGGGTCTGGACATCCCGGCGCCCCTGGACGGTGCCGAGGGGTAATCCCTCGTGAAGGCGGGTCTGGCCGACGGTCACCAGGGCGCGCTCTTCGTCCGGACCTTCGTGCTAACCTACGGCCAGCCTTTGCGGCCGGTCCTGTGAGGCCGGCGTACCGGTCCAGAGAGGCCGGAAGGGAGGTCCATGGTCGTCTGCAATGAGAACCACCGCGCCCACGAGGCCGGTGGCCTTTTTGTGTGAAGCAGCCGCCGTTTCCTCGCCCCAGCGCAGTCGTCGATCCAAGAGTCGGTGACTACGGGCCGGTCTTGCTGGCCCTCGAGGACGGCCGGCTCTTCCCCGGCATCGCCTTTGGGGCGCAGCGGTCCGGCGAGGGCGACCTCGTCGTGAACACCAGCCAGACCGGCTACCAGGAGATCGCCACCGATCCCTCGTACGCGGGCCAGCTCGTCGTCATGACCTACCCGCTCATCGGAAACTACGGCCGAGTCCGATACGACGACCAATCTGAGCGGCCCTGGCTGCGCGGCCTGATCGTGGCGAACGCCACTGCTGCGGTCCTCGACGATGCCCAGCAGCTCGCCACGATGCTGCGTGAGGCGGGCATCCCGGCCATCGCCGGCGTCGACACCCGAGCGCTGGCTCGACACCTCCGAGCCAACGGCAGCCTGCGCGCTATCGTGACCGCGCCCGGCGAGACCGACCCGGAGGAGGCTCGCGCGCTCGCCCGAGCCGTGCCCCGATGGGAAGACCAGGACTTCGTGGCCGCCGTATCGCCCGAGGCCGCGCGGGACGAAGGCGATCCGTCCGAAGGAGGGCCGCTCGTCGCGATCCTGGATTTCGGGCTCAAGACCAACATCGTGCGGAGCCTTCGCAGGCGTGGGGCGCGGGTCCGTGTCCTGCCGCACACCGCCACGTCTGCGGACGTATTGGCGGCCGAAGTCGATGGCGTCGTCTTCTCGCCCGGACCCGGCGACCCCGCTCGACTCGACGGCCCCGTGGCACTCGCCGCCGCCGTGATCGCCGACGGCCGTCCGCTGCTCGGGATCTGCCTTGGCCACCAGATCGTCGGACGTGCCGCGGGGGCGAGCACGCGCCGTCTGCCGTTCGGCCACCACGCGGCGAACCACCCCGTCCAGGACCTCGAGACGGGCCTGGTCCAGGTCACCGCCCAGAACCACGAAGTCACCGTGGTCGGCGACACGCTGCCGGCAGCGAGCGGTTTCGTGGTCAGCCAGATGGACCTCAACGACGGATCGGTCGAGGGTCTGCGTCACCGCGACAAGCCGATCGAGACGGTCCAATACCACCCGGAGGGCGGTCCGGGTCCACTCGACGCTCTGGCGGTCTTCGATCGCTTCGTGAGCGCCGCACGCGCGCACCATGGCGGCGCGGCTCCGGAGCCGACTATCGGCAAGGTCGAGCCGCTCCACCTGGACACGGCCGAGCTTCAGCGCCGGCTGGCGGGAATGGGCTGAGCGAGTCCGGAAGCCTTCAATTCGGGGCCGTATGCTGGAGAAGTAGCGGCTCGATCGCGCCCCGAGGGCGCGCCACAACCACCGGGCACAAGTGACAGGCAGGTGCGCAAGATGCCAACCACGTCGGCTGCCAGCACGATCGATGAGTACATAGCCGGCTTCCCACCGGAGACCCAGAAGGTGCTGGAGGGGTTGCGAGCCCTCATCAGGTCGGCGGCGCCCGGGGCGACGGAGACAATGAGCTACGCCATACCCACCTTCGATCTGAACGGGCGCCACGTAGTGCATTTCGCGGGTTACGCGAAGCACATCGGGTTCTATCCGATCCCGAGCGGGATGGAGGCGTTCTACGAAGAACTCAGGCCCTATAAACGGGGGAGGGGCTCAGTGCAGTTTCCACTTGGCAAGCCGTTGCCCACGGATCTGATCCGCCGAATCGTTGAATTCAGGGTCAAAGAGAACACACGACGCTGAGGGTGCCCCCTGGCGCTACCCCTGGGCCGCGACGGAAGCGCCATTTGGGGAATGCGAAACATGGCCTTTCGCTGGTCGGCCTCAGGTGAAGTGCTACATTGTGCTACATGCAGATCCGAGTCCGAAGATGAGCGAAGGCGACACGCCCGCGCGCGTAGGCGTGCGTGAGCTTCGGCAGAACCTATCCGTCTACCTGCGGCGCGTCGAGAAGGGCGAAACGCTCGACGTCACCGAACACGGCCGTCTCGTGGCGCGCCTTGCGCCGGCCCCGGCTCCGGAGACGAGCCGTCTCGACACGCTAATTGCAGAGGGTCGCGCTAGGCCGGCGAGCCGTTCCATCGACGCCCTGCCAGAGCCGATCGAGCCTCCTCCGGGTGCCCAAAGCATTTCGGATGCGCTCCGCCAGATGCGCGAAGAAGAGCGCCTGTGAGCCCGGCTTACGTCGACTCATCGGCCCTGGTCAAACTCGTCCGGCAGGAGCCCGAGACGGATGCGCTTCGGCGGTACCTAACCTCGGCCGGTCCGCTCACTTCGAGCATTCTGGCCACGGTCGAGGTGCCCCGCGCTGTTTCCCGGGTGGCTCCCGAACGAGCGGATGCGGTGCCGGCTGTGCTGGAAACCGTCGTACTGGTGGAGTTCGATGCGCGAATCGCCGCCCGCGCAGCTGCGTTGGGTCCGGCCAGCCTGCGAACACTCGATGCTATCCACCTCGCGACCGCTCTCGAGCTGGTCGGTGAGCTGACTGCCTTCGTCAGTTACGACGACCGACTCTCGGCCGCGGCGCGCGACCTGGGCCTGCCGGTGGTTGCCCCCCGCGGTCATCCCTCAACGGACATGAGCATGGAAGAGAGTCCCCGGTGACCGACATCGACGAACCGAATGGCCTGGCAACCGATCGACAGTTGATGGAATGGGCGATCGCCCTCGCTCGAAGATCACCGCCCGAACACGGCCGCGTGTCTCCGATGGTCGGTGCGGTCGCCGCTCACAGCGGAAGACCGCTCGGCGGAGCCTTCCGCGGAGAGATCGCTCCTGGTGAGCACGCCGAGTTCACGCTCCTCGAGAAGAAGCTCGCCCACGAGACTTTGGCAGGCGCACAACTCTTCACAACCCTAGAACCCTGCACAGCTCGAAGTCTCCCGAAGGTCCCGTGTGTCGACCGCATCGTGGAGAGACGTGTTCGAAAAGTCTTCATCGGTATGCTCGATCCGAACCCCCGAATCCGCGGGCTCGGCCAACTCCGCCTGCGCGAAGCCGGCATCGAAGTCGCGCTCTTCGACACAGACCTGATGGCGGAGATTGAGGAACTCAACCGAGAATTCATGAGGCTCTACGCTCTTGGCTCCAAGCGACGCCGGACAGCAGCTCAAGCTCACGATCCGGTTAGGGCGGGAGAACTGGGACCCAATGGTCACCGAATCGGCTACACGAGTGAGGGCGACAAGGTCGAGTGGGTGCCCGATGACGACACCCCGGGAGAGGTATGGCCTCTGCTCCTGCGGCGGAATGACACTGCGATCTCGGAGGCCTACAGCGAGTTCTGGGACAAGGTGTGGTGGAACAGGCACCAGAACTGGATCGCTCGCATCGAGAGTGGCGAAGAGCAGTTGACGGAGGCTCAGAAGCCGATCTTGGTCCAAGCGAAGCAGGCTGCGGCCCGCATCGAGAGGAAGTACGCTCGCAGGAATCTCGGCTGGGACGATTTCGAGTGGGGCCTGCTCAGCGGAAGAATGTCGGCGCTTGCGTGGGTCATGGGAGCCGAGTGGGACGAATCACTCGACACCTAGCGCTGCTGAGCTTCAGGCTCGCAGGTTTGCACTCGGGCAGTGGGCTGGCAGGGTTGTCCGTCTCCATCTGGCAGCTGCCTTCGTGCTAACCTACGGCCAACCTTTGCGGCCGGTCCTGTGAGGCCGGCGTACCGGTCCTGAGAGGCCGGAAGGGAGGTCCATGGTCGCCTGCCAGTTGAACCACCGCGCCTGTTCGGCCGGTGGCGTTTTTGTGTGAGGCGGCCGCCTTTGCCGCAGCCCAGCAAGCCCGAGCCCCCTACCGCGCCGGCACGCGCCGACCGCGCCAAGCCGAAGAGCGCGCTGATCATCGGGTCTGGGCCGGTCGTGATCGGCCAGGCGGCCGAGTTCGACTACGCCGGCACGCAGGCCTGCCGGGCCCTTCGGGCCGAGGGCGTTCGGACCATCCTGGTCAACTCGAACCCGGCCACGATCATGACCGACGCCGAGGTGGCCGACGCCGTCTACCTCGAACCGCTCACCGTCGAGGCCATCGAGCAGGTCATCGCCAAAGAGCGGCCGGAGGGACTCCTCGCCGGGCTCGGCGGCCAGACCGGGCTCAACCTGGCAGTGGCGCTCGCCAAAGCCGGCGTCCTGGACAAGTACAACGTCCGGCTGATCGGCACGCCGCTCGAGGCGATCGAGATGGCAGAGGACCGCGAGCTGTTCCGCGACCTGCTCGACCGGATCGGCCAGCCCTACGCGCCGAGCCACATCGTCGAGGGCGAGACCGACGAGGCGCGTGACAAGGCCGCGCACGAGGCGCTCCAGACGATCGGGCTGCCCGCGATCAACCGGCCGGCGTTCACCCTCGGCGGCACCGGCGGCGGGATAGTCGAGACGGAGGCCGCGTACTGGGAGCGGGTTCGGACCGGCCTGCGCCTAAGCCCGATCCACCAGGTCATGATCGAGCGCTGCCTGGTCGGCTGGCAGGAGATCGAGTACGAGGTCATGCGCGACGCGGACGACACCTGCATCGCCGTCTGCTCGATGGAGAACGTCGACCCGCTGGGCGTCCACACCGGCGACTCCATCGTCGTTGCGCCGGTCCAGACGCTGCCCGACCCGGTCCACCAGCGGCTTCGCTCCGCGGCGCTCTCGATCATCCGGGCGCTCGGCGTCGAGGGCGGCTGCAACGTCCAGTTCGCGCTCTCGCCCGACTACACCGACTACGCGGTCATCGAGGTCAACCCGCGCGTCAGCCGATCGTCGGCGCTGGCCTCGAAGGCGACGGGCTATCCGATCGCCCGCGTGGCGGCCCAGATCGCGGCGGGGCGGCGGCTGGCGGAAATCCCCAACGTCGTCACCGGGACAACGGTGGCGGCCTTCGAACCCGCGCTCGACTACGTGGTCGTCAAGCTGCCGCGCTTCCCGTTCGACAAGTTCCCCACGGCCGACCGAACGCTCGGCAGCCAGATGAAGGCGACCGGCGAGGTGATGGCCATCGACCGAACCTTTGGCTCGGCGTTGAACAAGGCGCTGCGGGCGCTCGAACAGGCGGGCGCGGGCTGGCTGGCCGAGAACGCCGCGTGGGGCCCGACGCTCGACTACCTGATCGAACCCGCACCCGCGGAGCCCGCGTTCGTCCCGGTCGATGCCGGCGGTCTGGTGTGCGAGGCCAAAGCTCACGCTGAGCGGGCCGCGTATCCCATCGTCCTGAAGCGCTTCCTCGCGCCCTCCGACTCGCGGCTGTGGCGGATCCTGGCGCTGTTGCGACGCGGCATGCCGGCGGAGACGATCCGTGGTGTCACCGGCATCTCGGCCTGGTTCTTGTGGGAGTTCGAGCGGGCCATCGCGCTCGAGCGCGAGGTCCGCAAACTGGGCGCCCGAATCGCGGAACCACGGGACGATGAGGCGGCCACTCTCCTCGCGACGGTCAAGCGCGCCGGCTTCGGGGACCGCGAGCTGGCGCAGATGGCCGGGGTTCCGGCCGAGGCGATCCGCCTCGCACGGATGGAGCTCGGCCTCGTGCCCGGCTACGCCATGGTTGACACGTGCGCGGCGGAGTTCGCAGCGGAGACGCCGTACTTCTACTCCACGTACGCCGCCTCGGGCTCCGAGCCGGAGGTGCCGCCCGTGGATCGGCCGGCTGCGCTGGTCATAGGTTCCGGGCCGGTGCGGATCGGGCAGGGGATCGAGTTCGACTATTGCGCGGTTCAGGCCGCGGCCGAGCTGCGTGAACGCGGCTGGCAGGCGGTCATGATCAACTCGAACCCGGAGACCGTCTCGACCGACTTCGACGCGTCGTCGCGTCTCTACTTCGAGCCGCTCGATCCCGAAAGCGTGCGTTCGGTGGTGGAGGCCGAGTCGCCCGATGGCCAGCCGATGTTGGGCGCGTTCGTCCAGTTCGGCGGCCAGACGCCGCTCAACCTGGCCGCGCCGCTGGCGGCGGCCGGGATCCCCCTCCTCGGCGCCAATCTCGAAACGATCGACCAGGCCGAGGACCGCATCCGCTTCGCCAATCTGGTCGAGTCGGTCGGCATCCCGCAGCCCGAAGGTGGCATGGCTCGATCGATCGAAGAAGCGCTGGCACTGGCGGACCAGATCGGCTACCCGGTAATCGTCCGCCCGTCCTTCGTCATCGGCGGCCTCGCAATCGACTTCAGCTACTCGCCCTCCGACCTTGTCGAGCAGCTTGCCCGAGCCACCGTCGTAGACCCGGATCGGCCGGTCCGGATCGACCGCTACCTCGAAGGCGTCGAAGTCGACGTGGACGCCATCTCCGACGGCGAGACGGTGCTGATCCCCGGGTTGCTCGAGCATATCGAGCGGGCCGGCGTCCACTCCGGCGACTCGGTCGGGATGTTCCCCCCGCAGACGGTTTCGATCTCGGACCAGGAGCTGATCGTCGCGGCGATGGACCGGATCGTGCGCGCGCTCGACGTCCACGGCCTGGTCAACGCGCAGTTCATCGTCCGCGACGA
>Ga0187878_1001185_pt1 | contig 26445 bp, 28 predicted proteins | sample June2016WEW_17_1_FD_132979 | JGI IMG/M metagenome (GOLD analysis project Ga0187878, IMG submission 132979) | Peatland microbial communities from SPRUCE experiment site at the Marcell Experimental Forest, Minnesota, USA - June2016WEW_17_150 | ecosystem: Environmental > Terrestrial > Soil >...
GGGATTGCGCCGGTATGGCAGCCGACGTCTTTGAATCTTATGCAATTACTATTGTGGCTGCCATGATTTTGGGCGGAAAAATGTTTGGATTAGCAGGCGTAGTTTTCCCACTTTTGGCCCGCTCAGGAGCAATTTTAACTTCAATTTTGGGAACCTTCTTTGTTAAAGCTAAAAATGAAAGGGAAAGCGCTATTAACCCACTTATCAGAGGATTTGTGGTCTCCGCCGTTTCAGCTGTGGTTATTTTTATGCTTCTGTCCATTTATTTATTAAAAGAGCCCAGAGCCGGATTTGCCGCAATTTCGGGAATAATTTCCATGTTGGCGCTTCTTTTTGTGACCAAATATTACACCGGGCCAGGTGAAAAACCGGTGGTGGCTACCGCCAAGGCATCACAAACCGGGGCCGGAACTAATTTAATCCAAGGGCTATCTTTAGGGATGGAATCCACCTTCTTCTCAGTTCTAATTATTGTAGCCACGATTTACGCCGGTTATTTACTACTTGGATTTTATGGAATTTCCCTTGCCGGCATGGGTATGCTCGCCACCACCGGAATAATTATGGCCCTCGACACTTTTGGCCCAATTGCCGATAATGCTCAGGGGATGGTAGAAATGGCCCACCTTGAAGGTAAGGCCCCCAAAGTAACCGGCGACCTAGATGCGGTGGGCAACACCACTAAAGCTTTGACTAAGGGTTTTGCTGTTGGTTCAGCAGCCGTAGCCGCATCGTCTTTATTTGCGACTTATTTTGAAGCCACGGGCCTGACTCATGTTGATATTTCAAATCCTAAAGTTTTTGTGGGTTTACTTCTGGGTTGCTCTTTGCCTTACTTATTTTCATCCCGTTTGGTTGGCTCGGTGGGAAGGGCTGCTTTTGAAGTCGTTGAGGAAGTTAGACGCCAATTCAGAACCATTAAGGGCATTATGGAAGGCAAAGCTTTGCCGGATTATTCTAAAGCAGTGGAAATCGTGACTGTGGCTGCCCAAAAGGAATTGGTAATTCCAGCTGTAATTGTTATCCTCGCACCTATAGCAGTGAGTTTCTTAGGAGCAGAGTCTTTAGGCGGATTTTTGGGCGGGGTAGTCGCTTCGGGACTAATGCTGGCTTTCTTTATGTGCAATGCCGGTGGCGCCTGGGATAATGCTAAGAAATATATCGAAGATGGTAATATGGGCGGCAAGGGCAGTGATACACATAAAGCTGCTGTAGTGGGGGATACGGTAGGGGATCCTTTAAAAGATACTTCGGGCCCGGCACTTAATCCGATGATGAAAATTGTCCAAATAGTAGCCCTCTTGATTGCTCCTTTCGTAATTCAATTTATTGGCAAATAGCTTTGCCCAGTATGGCCAAAGATAAATATAAAGCCGTTTGGGTTTCCCACTCATCAATTGCTGACTTTCTTAAGTGCCCCCGGCTCTATTATCTCAGAAATGTTTACAAAGACCCCAAAACCGGTCACAAAATTACAATCATGCAGCCACCCTTAGCCTTAGGACAGGCAATTCATGACATCATAGACAACTTAATAAATATCCCGGCCGAAAAAAGATTACTCGTGCCCCTAACTGAAAGTCTGGAGAGTAATTGGGCCAGTGTTGCCGGAACATTGGGAGGGTTTAAAACCCCTGAAGAAGAAAAACGGTATAAAGACCGGGGGGTAAAAATGCTTAAAACTATAGAGGAAAATCCAGGACCGATTTTAAATAAAGCTATTCGCATTAAAGCGGATGGGGGATTACCCTATTACTGGTTATCTGAGGAGGATAATATTATTCTCTGCGGCAAGATTGATTGGCTGGAATATCTGGAAAAAGAGGATGCAGTTCATATAATTGATTTTAAAACCGGTAAAAACGAAGAACCCGAAAACTCACTGCAGCTACCTATCTATCACCTCTTAGCCGCCAATACCCAATCCAGAAAAGTTGCTAAAGCCAGTTATTGGTACTTGGACAGTTCAACTCACCCCGTAGAAGTAAAACTGCCTAATTTAACGGAGTCTTATGACCAGGTTTACGAAGTCGCCCGCAGGATTAAGTTGGGCCGGCAAATTAGCTATTTTAAATGCCCTAAGGGGGGTTGTTTTGCCTGTAAACCTCTGGAAAGAGTTCTTGCCGGTGAAGCTGAATTAGTCGGGGTTTCCCAATATCAACAAGATATTTACATATTGAATAATGTATAATTGAGGAATGCCGAACATTGACTTACAAAACCCAATCGTCCAAGAGGTTATTTTTATTGCGATTTCTTTATGGAGCCTGGTATGGAAAGGTTTGGCTCTCTGGAAAGCTGCACATAAAGAGCACTCTGTTTGGTTTGTGTTGATTTTGATTATTAATACCCTGGGGATTTTGGAAATCATTTACTATTTCTGGCTCAGTAAAGTCGATTATTCTAAATTAGACGCTAAAATTAGTGATCTGAAACTGAAGATATGGCGCAAAAAATAATCGGATATTTTGTCCTGACCTTAGGAATCCTCATAATATTATTTTCAGCATTTAATGGCTTCCAGTTGATTATTAAACAGGCTCAACCGGTTCAGTTTTTCACTTTGGCCAGCACAAATTCTGAAATTCCGTTAAACCTTGGTGGCACTCAGGTTAATATTAATCCCTCATCTTTATTTGATTCTCTCGGCCTGTCAGGAACAACTATCAGCTTCACCTTGAATTTGGTCTTCCATTTACTGATCCTCGGATTTATAGCCAAAATGGGTTTCCATTTGGCCTCAGTCGGAAGCATGCTGGTCCGGCCGATAATTGTTGACATAAAATCCAAAGAAGGTATTATTAAGGGTAGCGAGTAATTATCAAGAGTGCGGTGAAGGAACTAGCCTAATGATCCGTCAACAACCTCCGGAAAAGCCGCCGGGAAGGTGCTAAATCTAGTCCTGAGCGGGAATCAAAGGAGAAGATAAAGGTTATGCTTAATTTTAAAACTTACACCGTTGAGTCAGTTACTTCCGGACACCCCGATAAAATCTGCGACCAAGTTTCCGATGCAATTCTGGATGAGTGTTTAAGACAAGATCCCCAAAGCCGGGTGGCTATCGAATCCTTCGGTAGTCACGGATTATTTGTGATTGGAGGAGAAGTAACCACCAAAGCCAAATTTGATGCCGGAAAAATCGCTCAATCGGTTTACCGCAAAATAGGCCATAAGGACAAACTCAGAATAATTACAAATATTGTGCGACAATCACCGGACATTGCCATGGGGGTGGATACCGGCGGAGCCGGGGACCAGGGAATCATGTATGGCTACGCGACCGATGAAACTCCGGAATTCCTTCCTAAGGCAGTTGTTTTAGTCCATAAACTTACTTTAGGGTTAGAAAAATTGAGGAAAAGCGGTCAAATCAAATGGCTGTTGCCTGACGGTAAAGCCCAAGTAACCATCAAAAACGGTAAAGTCAAAACAGTTTTAGTTTCAGCCCAACACCAAAAAAGTGTCAAGCATAAGGAAATTGAAGAAACCTTAATTAAAAAACTGATTAAACCAATAATCGGTGATCTAAAAAATGTTAACGTCTTGGTTAACCCTACCGGAATGTTTTCCGTGGGAGGGTTTTATGGAGATACGGGTTTAACCGGAAGGAAAATCATGGTTGATACCTATGGAGGCATATTCCCCCACGGAGGAGGATGTTTTTCCGGCAAAGATCCGTCTAAAGTAGACAGGAGCGGAGCCTATATGGCGAGATTTGCTGCCAAAAATATAGTTGCCAAAGGGTTAGCCAAAAAGTGTCTGGTGTCCGTTTCTTACGCTATCGGACGTGCAGAACCCTTAATGCTGGAGGCAATAGATGAAAACGGTAAAAGTTTGGATAACTATCTAAAAAAGAATTTTGATTTTAAACCTAAAGCCATCATCAAAAAATTAGATTTACTTCGTCCCATTTATCAAGCTACCGCCTCTTACGGCCATTTTGGTCGATTAGGATTTCCCTGGGAGGATACAGAAAAAGCTACCGGATAGCGTCGCTTCAGGTAAATTAATGTCACCATTATTAAAAACGGAGGCGGTTCCGCCATCAAGATTCATGGCATCAGCAATTTTAATATTTTTATCCTCTTCGAATTGCTTCAATAAATCAGGTAAATCTACCAATGACGGACCAACATAAACCGAGTCGGGGTTATAGAAAACAATAAAAATGGTTTGATTATCTCCGGTTGTAGCCACAATTAACCGCCGAGCCTGCTCATCACGGATCAGTTTTAACTGCTGGAATATTCCATTTTCAATAAGAAGCGGACCTGCCTGTAAAGCCAAACGTAATTCATCCTGAGGAATATCACGGGTAATCCTGGGAGTTTTAAAATCATTAATTGAATAAATGGCATTAAATAAATCTGAATTTCGGAAATCAGCAATTTTAGAATTTTGGGCAATAACCAGGCCCAGGGGTTTATTTTCGGGAGAATAGAACCCACCACTTACTATTGAGGAACAACCATACCGACCTTCCGCCATCTGTGCCGTTAATTTTTCCTGGTAATTAGGATAAAGAACGATTCGATCCGAATCAGGCACTAAAAACCAAGAAGAAGCAGTTTGGGGAACGGTATCTTTGGTCTCACCCAGAACCCGAGATTTTTCCGGTACGGCCTTTTTTTCTTTTAGAGAACCCGCAAACCAAACTCCAATCGCCACAACCAAAATTAGAATTGGGAAAATAAATTTAAATTTAGGTTTCATTTATTAAAATAAACTGTCCTGCCTGCCGGCAGGCAGGGTTTGTGCCTGATCACGGTAGGAAAAATCCAAATCCACTTTCCGGGCCGTGTTCCAGTGGTCTTTAAACATTAAATAATTATTAGCCAAAACAAAATCGTAAATTTCTTTAGTAATCCGCACATCTTCCTCACAGTATTTTTTTAATAGCGCCAAACTTTTGGGATCGCCCCTATGCCAATACTTAATAGCATTAGCACCTGAATCTATTTTATACCTGCCCAGGGTTTCTTTAGCTATAGCATCCAAACTTACCCTGTGCCCGGCTATCCGTTTCACCTGATCCAAAATATCAAAGTGGGGCAGCCGGGAAAAATTTGCGGGGGCACAAGGTTTAAGAGCCGGGACGTCAAACTTAAGAGAATTAAAACCGATTATGCGGTTGGCCTTGGCAAAAATTGGCCACATGTCAGCAAAATCCTTTTCCCAAAAACTGGTCATCTTCCCTCGGATTTCCCCCATCTGCCCATCTAACTCCCTTTCATACAGGGACACAATCGATACTCCCAATAAGGCCGGATTTTTGTCCTCCACATCATCAAAAAATTTTTTCGTCTCCACATCAAAAATAACTTCATAAATCATACCCATATATTATAACCCTTGCGTGTTTTCGCAACGATAACCCCCCTTGTTTTAGCTTCGCTAAGAGGCTAAAATTAATCTGGTTATTATGGATATAGGCAAGATTCGACGCGTTGAAATTACAAACGAACTTCAGAAAAGTTACCTGGATTACGCAATGAGTGTTATTGTTTCCCGGGCGCTTCCCGACGTCCGGGATGGCCTGAAACCGGTACACAGGAGAATCCTTTATGCGATGCATTTGATGGGACTAATGTCATCTTCTGCTTTCACTAAATCAGCTAAAGTTGTAGGAGAAGTTCTGGGTAAATATCATCCGCATGGGGATATGGCAGTTTATGATTCGATGGTCAGGATGGCCCAAACTTTTTCCATGCGTTATCCCTTAATTTTTGGCCAGGGCAACTTCGGTTCGGTTGACGGTGATCCTCCAGCAGCTATGCGGTATACCGAGGTTAAAATGTCTAAAATCTCGGAAACTATTTTGACCGATATCGAAAAGGAAACTGTTGACTTTACCGATAACTTTGACGCTACATTAAAAGAGCCAACTTATCTCCCGGCACTCCTTCCCAACTTACTGCTAATGGGATCGGAAGGAATTGCCGTCGGAATGGCCACTAAAATTCCCCCCCACAATTTAAAAGAAGTAGTTGATGCCATCGTTGAAACTATCAAGCGGGGCAGGGTAGTTACCGAAGCCAAAACCCAGATTGCCCAAACGGATTTTGTGATTAAGAAAATTAACTTGGTAGCCTCAGGTGCCGAAAAGGGTTTTACCGAAAAAGAAGTCAATCCTACCGCTGTTAATTTTGAAAGTGACATTGCAATTGAAGATTTAATTAAATTTATTCCCGGCCCGGATTTCCCCACCGGGGCCACAATTCATGACGGAAATTCCTTAGTTGAGATCTATGCTACCGGCAGAGGCAAAATTACCGTCAGGGGTATCGCCGAAATTCAAGAAGGTACGAAAGGAAGACAACAGATTGTAATTTCCGAAATTCCATATCAGGTTAATAAGGCCGAATTGGTAGTTAAAATTGCCGACCTGGTTAAAGAAAAAAAGGTAGTCGGTATTGCAGATCTGCGGGATGAATCGGACAAGGACGGTATGAGGGTAGTGGTGGAGTTAAAAAGGGATGCCAAACCCAAATCGGTTCTAAATAATATTTATAAACACACCAAATTGCAAACCACCTTTCCGGCCAATTTTGTAGCTTTGGTAGATGGCACTCCTCACACCCTTAATCTTAAACAAATTCTGGTCGAATATATTAGGCACAGACAAAAAGTTATCATCCGCAGAACCATCTTTGAATTAACCGAAGCCAAGAAAAGAGCTCATATCTTGGAGGGCTATAAAATAGCTTTGGATAATTTGGATGCCGTCATTAAAACGATTAGAGAAAGCCCAACTCAGGAACAAGCCAAAATTAATCTAATTAATAAATTTAGTCTTAGTGACTTGCAGGCTACGGCAATTCTGGATTTGCAGTTAAGGCGTTTAGCTGCTCTTGAGAGGGAAAAAATAGAAAAAGAGTATGCAGAAATTAAGAAACTAATTGATGTTCTCACCACAATTCTCCGTGATCCCAGTAAAGTTTTGGATATCATCGTTAAGGAAGTCACGGAATTAAAAGAAAAATTTGGTGATGCCCGAAGAACCAAAATCTATAAAACCGCTATCGGAGAATTTAGTGAACAGGATTTGGTTCCTAAAGAAGAAACTCTTATCACCGTAACCAGAACCGGATATATAAAAAGGTTACCAATTGCCACTTACCGGGCCCAAAGAAGGGGAGGCAAGGGAGTGCTCGGTATGACAACTAAAGACGAAGATGAAATCAGCCATCTTGTCTCTGCCACTACTCATGATACGCTTCTCTTTTTTACTAATAAAGGCCGTGTTTTCGGCTCAAAAGCTTGGGAAATTCCGGAGGCGTCCAGACAGGCTAAAGGACAAGCATTGGTCAATATTCTAAACCTTGAACAAGAAGAAGAAATTCTTTCAGTTTTGCCGCTCTCCGATGACAATAAAATAAAAAATCTGATACTCGGTACAGCTAAAGGTATAGTTAAAAAAACCAGTATTAAGGAATTTGACAACTTGCGCGCATCGGGACTGATTGCCATCAAACTCCAAACAGGAGATAGTTTGGTTTCCGTTCATCCCACCTCCGGGGAAGATCATATCTTGATATTAACCCTAAAAGGCAAATCTATCCGTTTCCCGGAACTAAATGTCCGACCCATGGGCAGAGCCACTACGGGAGTTTCCGGCATTAAACTGGAAACGGGGGACACCGTTATCGGCATGGAGGTTTTTCCAGCTAAGGAAGAAATAAATAAAGACAAAAGAAAGAAAATTTTCCGGGATATTTTGACTATTTCCCAACATGGCCTAGGCAAAAGAACTCCGATTCATCTTTTCCCGGTGCAAAAAAGAAGCGGCAAGGGAGTCAAGGCGGTCTCCTTGAGCTCTAAAACCGGTGATTTGGCAGCCGCGGTAATGGTGACCCAGGAGATTGATCAGATTGTAATTACCTCAAGGGGCGGACAAGTAATTAAATTACCAATTAAAAATATTCCGGAACTGGGGAGAGCCACTCAAGGAGTCATCCTCATGCGCTTTACCAATAAAGCTGATATTGTCGCTGCCTGCGCCTGCTTGCTTAAAGATGGAGTAGAAGATGAGGAAGATACTATATAGTATAATGAATTATGAATAAGGCAATTCCGGCAATAGCATTTTTCTTTGTCGCTTTATTTATCTACTCCAAATTTGGACCAAATCTGCCAATCTCCCTTCTTACACAGCAAAAAGGGGAACCGCTGGTCGTCAGTGAACAGGGAAAAGCCAGCGGGGCGCCCGATATGGCAACTATCTCAGCCGGTATTGAAGATAACGGCGCAAGCCTGACAATGGTTGAAAATTCCGTTAATTTAAAAGCTAAAACTCTGGCTGAAGCGGTCAAAAAAATGGGGGTAAACAGCGAAGATATTCAAACTTCAGACTATAATGTTTATCCCAACTATGATTACAATATTACCCCCAACAAAATCACCGGTTACCGAGTTTCGACCACCTACCAAATTAAAATCAGAGATTTAAGTAAAATTAATGATATTGTTGGAGCTTTGGCGCCGGCGGGAGCCAACCAAGTCGGAGATATCACGTTCACTTTCGGCGACGCCACTCAGGCCAAATTAATGGACCAGGCCCGGAAGGAGGCGGTCGACAAAGCCAAACAAAAAGCCGAAAGTTTGGCCAAAGCTGCCGGAATTACCTTAGGCAAAATTATTAATATTTCAGAATCAAACGAAAATAATGTCATACCGCAGCCACTTTATGCCACCGGCAGTGTTAGCGACAAAACTATTACCCCACCCACTATCCAAACCGGCACCAGCGAAGTTGCCACCACCGTTACCATCTCCTGGGAAATCAGATAAAAAATTGTTTAAAATCCTCAAAGTAGGGATATTGGTGATCGTTCCTTGGTTTTTCAATAACTTTTATTTTAGGATTAGCTCGATGCATAAAGGACTTAACTTCCTTATGCGAGGCAAATGGGTCTGCAATATTCTGAAAACAGATTATTCTCTCCGCAGGAAATCCGTTCAAGATTTTTCTGGCAAGTTGTAAATAAGTAGTGCTTACTGTGGGAATGCCGCAGAAAATAATTTTATTAATCTGTTTTTCAATCAGGGGTAGGACAGCCAGGGTTACTCTGGTCCCAACTGACTTGGCAATAATATTAACTTTATCGGTTCCTACTAACTTTATAATTTTTGCCTTCTCCTGTTTTAACTTTAATCCACCACCCGATTTCCAGTGTTCCCACTCCACAACTTCAACTTTAGGTCCCAAGTGTTTCTTAACCTCATAAGCCCAGTCTTTATTGTGTAGAGAAAATCCGGGAAGGACAATAGTTTTTAACATCCTAAATAAGTCTTAATGACCTTTGCCATGGAAAACAGAGTGAATATCTTTTAATTGTTTATTAGTCACATGGGTATAAATTTGGGTGGTGGAAATATTTTTATGGCCCAGCATTTCCTGGACACTTCTTAAATCCGCTCCGGCCATTAGTAAATCAGTGGCAAAAGAATGTCTTAAAACGTGGGGGGTGACCTCTATGGGAAGTTTTATTTTATGAGCATATTTATGAATCAATCTCTGCACAGAACGGCATGTTAACCGCATTTTCTCATCAGGGGTAGCCACGTCCATTTTACCTTTATGGCGGATAAATAGCGGCTTATAATGATCTAATCTTTCGGCCAAATATTTCTTTAACCAATCAGCTGCCCGGGTAGATAGAAACACTACTCTGGCCCTGCCACCTTTCCCAATAATACCAAATTCTCTTCTGTCCAAATCAATTTTGTCTCGATCCAATTTGGTTAATTCCGAAACCCGGAGTCCCGTTGAAAATAAAACCTCTAAAATGGCCTTATCTCTTTTCCCTTGAATTGTGGATAGGGAAGGGGAGTTAAGAAGCCGATCAACCTGGTCCCCACTTAAAAATTTTACCTGCCTATCCTCTAATTTGGGTAAATCAATTTTCTCGGGAGACATAACTTCATAGTCATTTTTTATCAGATATTTCAGGAAAGATCTTAAAGCAATAACGTGATATCCCTGAGTTCTTCGGGCCATAGTATCGGTCTTTTCGCCTTTAAGTGAGGTTAAAAATACCCGGTACTGGCGGACGACGTCCTGGTTAATATCCGCCAAATCCTGCCTGATGCCATTCCTTTGCATCCAAGCCATAAAGCGGGCCAGGTAGTGACGGTAGTTGCGAATAGTAAGAAGGGAGGATCCCTTCTCAACCTGAAGATATTCCAAAAACTGGGCAGACTTTTTGGCAATTTCGCTATTGTTAACCTCGGCAGGGGGGTTAGACATGTACTTAAAATCAGTCTACACCGAGGAAATGTGGAATGTCAATAAGATTGTGCGACCAAGTCAATCCGGAACTTCAATATCGACCATCGCAAAAAATGCAGCTAATACTTTAGGTAATCCTATATCTGGTATCCTAATTATTCTGTTGTGAGTTGGATAATAATCTTTATTCCAAACTTGTGGAATCAGAACTACAGTTGCTGAGGTATTTGCGGCTATTTTTTCAGCATCACCGGGGTAATCTTCTAAATGATATTTAGCCCCCAGATTTTTAATGGTTTGAACTTTAAACCAGGGGTTAATTTCTTTACCAGTGTCCATGTAGATATCTTTTTCATCTACCCAAGGCATCCATTCTTTATACCAAGCAAGTGTAAAATCTCTCGTATAATTTGGCCTAGCTGAAACCCGCGGTATATTTACACCTTTGTTTCTAAGAAATTTATGCAATAGCAAACTTCCTGATTCTGGTAAAGCATTTGTCATAACCTCCTGACCATTGAATAGTCCGATTATATACGCTTTGTATTCTTTTATACCTAACTTTTTGGCCCATTCAACCATGATATAAGCTTCGGTAAATTGTGAAGGTTCGTAGTGGGTTTTATGGACTTCGTTAAACCATTGTCTTGCCTTACCGTGAGTTCCTACATCGACACCGTCAATATCAGTTGTTACAATGATTTCCTTTTTCTTTAATCTATTAACAAAAACATCTATCTTTTTTACTAACAGTTTCTCCTCATTCGTAAACTCATTGATTTTTCTTTCTATACCCATTTTTATCTAAGAGCTGGATTTTAGCAAATAATTAATCAAATAAGAATAGCCTTAAATGTGACATCACTAAATCGATTTTAAGGCCTCAATAATTCAAAAGATGATTAACTGATCATCCCGAAAGATTGGGAAAATATAGAAAAATGGGGGAGAGTCCAAAAGTCACAAAAACCTATGGTTATTGTTCGGTTAGAGAATTTGACAGATTCGGCTGGCAAGAGGGTAATTTTAAATAGTAATTGCAATAAAAATCATAGAACGATATTAAGAGTAGTTGGTGCACACTAACAATCGCTCTCTTCCACTGTTGAAAGTACTAACGTCGCAAAAGTTACATTGTGCGACGTTATATACTTTCCCTTTTACGGCTCCGTTAACTAACCGGGGAGATATATCTCCACTCTTCCCGTAATTAGAAGGATTACCTGACAGTAGGTTGTCCTAAGGTGTCCCTTATCCCTCAGAATATTTATCCACAACGTCCTTTCACCAACTATATCATTGTGTATCAACAGTCATTCGGTTATTCTTCGTCTCCTGTCAGTGTCGCTAAATGTTTGCTACTCGTGAAAATTCTGATGTTTTTCCGTGAAACATTAACCTATAATTATAGGTTATTAATCTGAGGCTATTTCTCCTCCCCTCTCCCCTGCTTACCATGGGTGTACCTCTTACGGCCCACCCCAATGAGTTGCAAAGAACATTCCAATAAATACTAATATCCCTAATATTAAATATTCTCTGACTGTTTGCAAAAATAATCTCGTCTCTATCTTAGCTTGGCCTAGTCCCAGTAGTACATATGCCGCTACCGTCAAAAATAATGAACCCACTACAACCGTTGCCGGCCAAAAGTACAAACACACCGAAGATTCAGCCATAATTAATGACGAGATTACACTAAGGCGCATGATATCTTTCGCTAATGCAGTATCCAATGACGCGGACCAGTAACCCTGAAAAAATAACGGGAAGGAAACAAATAAAACCGCCGGAGAGAAAATGTATAAAGGCGCTCTTAGTGAATAAATTGCGTCGTAAATAAGGAAATATGTAAGAAGGGTGAGTACAAACCCAACTCCCCTGGCAGCCCGAAGCAAAGCAATCGTTCTAATGGCCGATACGGTATAAATATTACTGGTTAAACAAAGAACATAAATTCCAAGTCCATATATTATAAAAACGGGTACCCGGACTAAAATATTTGACGGCAGCAAAAACCAAAATATTCCCACTCCAAATGTAAAAAATGCAGGCAAGATCAAAGTAGTCAATGTCATATTCCTACCCAAACTTTCATAAAGCGACCAGACACTTAAAATAATCGCCGCCAGAGACAGGATGGAAATACCAATTAATCTCTGCTGGTTATCCAAAAAATTGAAAGCAGCAAACCCGAAGGTAAGCAAAACTGCAGAAATAAGAAATTTCCGTCGTTTGGACATACTATTCCACTATATCCAAATTGGAGTAAACCTTTTGGACATCATCCAGATCCTCGAGAATTTCCAATAAGGTTAAAGCCTTTTTGGCCGCTTCAGGCTGATTTAACACGATGTAAGTCCGGGGCTTCATAAATAATTCTGAACTTATAACTTCAGAACCTACCCCTTCGATTTTTTTCCGCATTTCTCTTAAGGCTTCCGGAGCCACATAGGCTTCAATGCCGGTATCCGTCTCCTCAATATCCTCTATTCCCAAATCAATAAGCTTCAATATTTGTTCTTCAGGATTATCCGATTTCTTAATCAGGAAAAGACCTTTATTTTCAAAATTAAAAGACACCGATCCCGGACCCGTTAGGGACCCCCCCACTCTCTCCAACACGTTTTTTATTTCCTGAGAAGTACGATTTCTATTATCGGTAGCGGCCTGAATAATAATCGAAATTCCCGAGGGCCCGAAGCCCTCGTAGGTCACTTCGTCCAAGGCTGCTTCCCCGGTACCACTATTTATTGCCCTCTCGACATTACTTTTGGGCATATTATATTCACGGGCTTTATCCATCACCATCCTTAATTTATAATTAAAATTAGGGTCGGTTCCCCCACCCGTGCGCACGGCAATTACAATCTCTTTGGACATTTTAGAGTAGATTTTGCCTTTCTTGGAATCGTTAAGTTCCTTCTGACGATGAATTGTATCGTAGTGCGAATGACCTGACATAGCGCTCATTATACGCCCTTGACATAAGTTACAGCAACCCTATACTCAAAAAGTATAATTATGGATACGGACCTTGCCCACAAAGCAGTTTCCTTGGCCTTAAGCGGAAATTGGGAGGAAGCAATAAAAGTAAACCTCGACATAGTGAAAAACGACCCCCAGAATATCGATGCCTTAAACCGTCTGGGTAGAGCCTACGGCGAGCTGGGTGAAATCCAAAAAGCCCGCGGATATTCAATGAAAGTTCTTAAAATTGATCCCATAGACTCTATCGCCAATAAAGCATTAAACAAATGGAAAGAAATGAAACCAGGAAAATTTCACTCTCTCCCAAATCAATCTTCAGCCGAAGCCTTCCTCGAAGATCCCGGTAAAACCAAAATTGTTCCCTTGGTGCACTTAGGATCCCAAACAGTATTATCCGAACTTGATTCCGGAGATAAAATAAAATTAGATTGTCATTGTCACAGAATTGCCGTTACCACCGTGGATGGAAAATACATCGGCCGTCTTCCCGATGATCTTTCTGCCCGAATTAAAAAACTTGTTGCTCTAGAAAATAAATACGAAGCCTTAATTAAATCCATAGATCCCCAAAGCCAGGTTAAAATCTTTATCCGAGAAGTAGCCAAAGGCAAAAAAGCAGCCCAAATTATTTCTTTCCCGGGCGACAAACTGGAATATGTCTCCTTCACCTCCCCGGAGCTTGTGGAAAAATTCAATACCGCTTAACAAACTGTTCTCCCAAATCCATTTCAATATCAAATTTTCCGTCCGGAGAACCGATTTTCTCATCACAATTAAACACAGATCCGAAAACAGATACCAAGGCCCTATCTTTTCCTGTGATAGTACAGTCCGTATCTGAACTATCTTCTTTGGTAACCGAAGATACTTTTGCCCCCAACACTTCAATTACCTTACCTACACTTTCAGCCACAGAATCATCAGATGAATAATTTTTGATCAGAATCATAACCTCCTTCTGGGAAAATAAATTGTCAGAAAATATTGAGGCGATACTGGTAGGAATATCCCCGGAAACCAAATATCCGTTTTCTCCATCAGTCAACCTGGCTGCTTTTAGAAATCCCGTATCTTCCAAGTTGATAGTGGTCTTCTTCAGGCTACTTACTCTCAAACTTAAAAGTGCCAGTTTAATTTTATCTCCCAATTTGAGACTGGATTTATAAGGGGTAACGATTGATTTAACCGCCTGCCAAAAGTTCCCCTGTACCAAACCTAATGCTGAATATGAAGCCCAAGCGCTAACCGGCATAAATAAATTTTTAATAACTGTTTCCCGCATAAGTTCCCCTGAGTAGTCTTCATTGATCCCCAATTGCCACAAACCCCGGGCTTTCCAACTTCCCAGTTGTCTGGAAGCTATTAATTGCGTCGATCCGGGTATAATAATCGTGGTAATTTCCTGATTCTGGTTATCGAAGTTGGTTACTTCTAAATTACCATCCTGATTCGCGATTATCAGATTAAAGTTGGATGAATATTTAAAGCAAGTAGAAACTTGAAAAGGTAAATACATAAGAAGAGCCAATGCTAACAGCAATACTAAAATTAACCATGGGTAACGCCGGGGTTCTTTTTTCTGCCTTTTTCTAAATTTATATCTGACCATTCCAGCATTTAATACATTGCCCGGGAGAGTCTCAAACTTTTTAATCTTTCGGCTACTTCTTCCCTGGGCTTCCCCATCGAAGAAAATATCGCCCGCACAATTGCCACAGATGCTTCAAATTCCGGCTGAACAATCTTATCTACCTTTAAAGTTTTTAACTTATCCACATCTTCATCCAAATGCGCACGGGAGATAATTTTTAAGTCCGGGGCCAAAGTTTGGACGGAAGCGATAACTGCCCTTTGCTCCAAGGCGTCAGGAATAGCAATCACCACTGCCTTTGCACTTTCGATATCTGCGGCCTGCAAAACTTCCCGCAGTGTCGGATCGCCATATATTACTCTTTGCCCACGCTTTTGTAATTTACGGGTAACTTCCTGATCGTAATCAATTACTACATAACTGATTTCGGCATTATCAAGTGCCCTGCCCACCCAGGCCCCTACCCTACCGTAACCACATAAAACAATGTGATTTTCAAGTGGGTGCGGGTCAGCATATAATTTTTTATCCCACCCCAATAACAATTTACTCCACCGGGAGTGATTTATTATCATATTTTTCAACTTTTGCCATGCCGGAACGGTACCTTTATACAAAAACGGAGCCGCCACCAAGGTAATTAAAGCCGTAGCAATTCCAACCGAAGAATCATAAACACTGATCAAATTTAAACCCCGGGCGATAGAAAACAAGATAAAAGCAAACTCCCCTATCTGAGCCAGGCCAACACTCACCGCCATCGTAGTTTTACCGTGATAACCTAAACTTAATGTCAAAATAAATACAGTCAGGAACTTAATAATAATTACTATAAAAGCCAGAAATATAATTAATAACCAATTTTGAAATATCGTCTCGGGACTGATTAAAAAACCCATCGATACAAAAAATAAAGCTGCAAAGAGGTCCCTCAGGGGTCTGGTTTCCGCAAATACGGCATGATTCTCTTGGCTCTCAGAAATTACTACGCCGGCTAAAAATGCACCCAAAGCGGCCGATATTCCCATCCAGGAAGCTGTTAAAGATACTCCCAGCGCCACTAACACTGCCGTTAAAACAAATAGTTCGCGGCTCTCGAACGAGGCAACAACATGCAGTAGCCTGGGGATAAGTATTCGTCCCAGAACAACAATAGCTCCTAATACCACAACTGATTTTAAAATCGAAATAAGCATTCCCTGAAGCATATTATTCCCGGCAAAAGCCAGTGCAGTAATCACGATAATGATAGGAATTGCAGCTAAATCCTGAATCAAGGACCAGCCAATCATAATTTCTCCATGGATGGTGTCTTTCTCTCCTCTCTCGGAAAGTAATTTAATAATTACTACCGTGGATGAAAATGAAAATCCGAGGGCCAAAATTAAAGAGGCGGTTGAAGAAAAATTAAAAAATAAAAGCAAAAAATAGCTAATCAGACTAACAATCACTATCTGAATTAAGGCTCCCCTGGTAGCCACCTTAAATACTTTACCTAATTTGGACCAGGAAAGCTCCAAACCTATGGAAAAAAGCAGCAAAATCACTCCAATATTGGCCAACTCACCCACATTAGTAATTAAGGACGGCAACAATAGTCTGGCAAAAATACCCGCCAACAGATAACCAATAAGAGGTTGTAAACGTAGGGACCTGGCTAAGATACCGCCCGTGAGAGCAGCAGCAATTAGAACCAGTATCTGAAGAAGCAGGTTGGACCCCATACAGATCTAAGTTTAGTTACTTTGAAGCTGGCTGTCCAGAACAGACTTAAGGTCATCTGGCAAATCAGATTTATAACTCACCAATTTGCCCGTTACCGGATGGATAAAAGATATTGTGGCAGCGTGTAAAAAAAGTCTGGGACACCATTCCCTATCACTGCGCGCGGTCTTCCGGCCGGCATAAAATTCATCCGCGGCAATCGGGTGGCCAATAAATTTCAAGTGGATCCTGATCTGATGCGTCCGGCCGGTTTTCGGTGACAGCTCAAGTAGAGAATACTCTTTTTCTTCATAATTCATACTTCTTAATACACTATATCGTGTTATGGCTTCTCTACCCCCAGGCAGTACCCCAAACCGGCGCCGGTTCCAGGATAATCTTCCTACCGCTGCCTTTATCTCCCCTTCATTCAGGTCAAATTTACCATGAACCAAAGCTATATAAGTTTTTTTAACTTGTCTCTCCTTAAATTCTTTCTGTAATATTTCAAAAGCCTCTTTAGTTTTGGCTACTACCAAAATACCACTAGTTTCTTTATCCAATCTATGGACTATCCCACTTCGTAAACTATCGACATTTGATATTGGATACTCAAAATTGGATTTTAACCAGCCTTGAACTACCGGTTTGTCAGTAGTCGTACTGGCAGAATTAGTAATCCAACCTGAAGGTTTATTTAAAACTAAGATTGAGTTATCTTCGAAGATTATTTTTGGACTTTGCATCACTTTTCCCTTTTCACCTGACATTTGGCACAAAGGGTAGCCTCGGGATAAACCATTAGCCTTTCAGTATCAATCATTAAACCACAATCTTCACAAATACCATATTTACCAACCTTCACTCTGGTCAGAGCTTTTCTAATCTGAATAATTTGCCTATCTAGCTGGTTCTTGATAGCTGAGGTTCGCTCATGACCAAACTGCTCCGCCGCATCCGTATCCGGAGAAGCATTATCCATCACCCGCGAGGTATCCTTAAAAGGATCCTCATTTTCGATACTTTTCTTCCTTTTCATTAAAAGATGCAGCTGGGCAGACAAAAAATCCCCCACGGGTTTTAAAATAGTCGCCGGAAAAACCAAATTGGTTTTTTCACTATTTTCATCAGTATTCTTACTCATAATTTTGTTCTTGATAGATTATATGTTAACAGGAAAAAGATAAAAGATGCAATCGCCGACAGATACATTTCGTATTTCCCGGAGAAGGATAACACATATGGATAGATTCCCGCAATTACTCCCCTGACTAAAAAAAATAATCCGGCAGTGGTTAGCCCTGAAAAGCCAATTTTACCAGATTTATACCAAGTAAAATTATGATAATGTCCATCCAGAAAATAATAAATTCCGGTAACCATTGTGACTATTGTGAATCCTCCGAATGAAAACAAACTGGAATTCATTACCGAATCATTTAAAAGAACTAGAGCTAACCAAACTAAGAGGCTGCTAATACTCGCCTCAATCGTTTCATAAAACTTCAGGTGGAATCGATAAATTCCCAGTAGTAAACCTAAAGAGATTCCGACTAGCGATAGCCAGAACCAATACGAATAGATAAATTTCCAAGCCACAAAATAGAAAATCAGGAGTCCAAAAAGAACATAAAACCCTGTGGTGAAAATTTGCTGGTTTGAGTAATCTTCCTTTAATTTTCTCCAAAATAGAAACAAGAATAACAAATATCCGAAAATATTTACAATTATTTGCGTAAGCATCAGATTGATATTATACCTCACCACGAGGTAAAATTATTGCTGTGTTAGAAACACCACATGTAATTGTAGCCGCAGCTATAGCTGTCAAAGTGGGCAGGCCCGAGTTGGCTCTCCCTTTAGCTTTAGCCAGCCACTTTATATTAGATATAGTTCCCCATTGGAACCCGCATATAAACCAGGAAGTGGAAAAATTCGGATCAGTTAGCAAAAGATCAACTGTCATAGTTGCTGTCGATTCGGCAATAGCTTTGTTAACCGGCAGCCTTATCGCTTATCACACACTGCCCAATTATGCCCTTGTGTTAACCGTCTTAGCGTGTTGTTTCTTAAGTGTTCTTCCCGACCTGGCTGAGGCACCTTATTTCTTCCTAAAAATGAGAAATAAACTGCTAGGCCGCTGGATTACTTCCCATCGAAACCTGCAAAACAATGCCCCTGCCTTTTGGGGAATATTAACTCAAGTTGCAATTGTTGGGGCCACGTTTTTGTGGTTATATTAGCCACTTACCATTTTTCTGAACTAATTTCTTGTCAAACCAGATTTCTCCTTTAATCCTTAAATCACAGATCATATCCCAATGCAAAGAGGAAATATTTTTGCTCAGAGTCTCTTTATAGCCCTTTCCTAAGGCAATGTGGATTGTTCCCCCTATCTTTTCGTCAAATAAAATATCTTTAGAAAAAGTTTTAATTTGATAATTGTTGCCAAAACCCAATTCCCCTATCTTTCTCGCTCCCCCATCCATATTCAAAATTTTATTTAAGGCCTCCGCTCCCTTTCTAGCCTCCGTCCGAACCACTTTACCCTTTTTAAACAGTAGTTTAACTTCTTCAAATTCCCGACCCATAAAAATAGCCGGATAAGAATAAGAAACTATGCCTTCAGCCGAATTCTCAATCACCGAAGTGAATATTTCTCCATCGGGCATATTAAACTCCCCGGCGGCATTAACCGCCTTTCTGCCAGCAATATTCAAGCTTAAGTCAGTTCCCGGGGCTAATATTCTAACTGTTTTGGTTTTATCGATTTTCCTTCGGATGACTTCCTGTCTTTTTCTAAGCTTATTCCAATCAACTTTATTAACGGCTGAAAAAACGAAGTCAGTATAGGAGACGAGGGACCGATCCGCCTCCTGAGCTAAAGCATCTGTGGGGAAGTTGGCTATTACCCAGCGGGTCTTTTCTACCCGGTAATCAGAAATAGGTTTGGTGGTTTTCATCCGGGCAGACATTTTAGCCGGATCAATTCCAGCCAAGGCCCGTAAGTTGGTCGGAGCATGAATAGCAACAAAGCAATCGGTATTCTTTATTTCAAAATTGGTAACTTTCGGAAAATTGCTAAGCTGGTCCGAGGTAGCCAAATCAAAAAAAATCTCCCCCAACTCATAGCAATCAAGATTAACTCGGACGCTCGCGGCCCCCGCCAACCAGCAAGCTTTATAAATCTCTAAAACCAGGGGTTTCGCTGCTATATCAGCTGCTATTACTACCCTATCCCCTTTTTTGACCCTGACTGAGTAGTTAACCAAAATATCCGCTGTTTTTGTGATCCTCGTGTCCATATTTTCGGCCATTTTACTCCTTAGAGAGAAAAAGGTAAAATTACCGTATTGCCGAGGTGGCGGAATGGCAGACGCGTAGGTCTCAAAAACCTATAGGACCTAAATCCTGTGGAGGTTCGACTCCTCTCCTCGGCACTAAAAGGTACAAATAGTTGGGGGGCGTTTTTGATGAAGAGGTTTCAGTCCATGGTCTTTCCGGGCATAGTCACAGTTTATTTCACTAGAATACGGACGCGGACACCAATCATTTAACAATCCACACCACTTCGTAAGAGGTTTGACCGACCTCACTTCCCCCCTCCTGCATCTCTCAACCATTAATTAAATATACTCTCTTTTTAATTAAGTGTGTTTAGTTTCGCGGCCATAAAATTTAATTCTGTCGCCCTTGAAAAACAAATTAATAGTTTTTAAAGGGCCGTTACGGTGTTTGGCAATGTCCAAAACTACATTTTCCAAATTATCATTATCTTCCCGCCACAAAAACATCACCACATCCGCGTCCTGTTCTATCGACCCAGATTCTCTTAAATCCGCCAGTTGGGGCTTATTGCCCCCTCTTTGTTCAACCGCCCGGGAAAGTTGGGAAATAGCCAGAACCGGCAGCTTCAGCTCCCTGGCCAAATTTTTAAGCCCTTGGGAAATCTCCGAGACTTCCTGGACCCGGTTTTCCAGGCGTCGGCTTCTGGCCAGCTGTAAATAATCCACAATTAATAAATCAATTCCGTTTTCAACCTGCAACCTTCTGGCCTTTGTGCGCATCTCCAATATTGAAAGGGCGGGGGTATCATCTATAAAAAGGGGGGCTTCGGCTAATTCCCCCATGGCATTTGAAAGTTTAGTAAAGTCCTCTTCTCCTAATTTCCCCGTCTTTAATTTCCAGGCGTCAATGTCGGCTTGAGCCACAAGTAACCGGTCTACTAATTCCTCCTTACTCATCTCCAGCGAGAAAAATCCTACCGGCCGTTTATTTTTGACAGCCACAGTCTGGGCAATTGTCAGGGCCAGCGAAGTTTTACCTATTCCCGGTCTGGCCGCCAGAACCAGCAGGTTTGATCTTTGCATTCCCGCCAGGGCTTCATCCAAATCCTTAAAACCGGTTGGCACACCCCGCAGTCCCCCGGCCTGTTTATGCAACTCATCCAGCCGGTCAAAAGACTCGGCTAGGGAATCTTTCACCGGGGTAAAACTGTTAACCAGGTGCTTTTGAGTCAAAGAAAAAACCTCACTTTCAGCTTTGTCCAAAAGCTCATCAGCTGCCAACCCCTCATCCATGGACAAATCTACCAGTCTACTGGCAGCAGACATCAAGGATCTCTTAGTCGCCGCATCTTTAACAATCTTTCCATAGTGTTCTACATGAGCGGCAGTTGGCACCTTGTTAGCAAGTTCCGCCAAATAAGCTGATCCGCCAACTGTTTTTAGCATTTTTAACTTCTTGAGGCGTTCGGAAATAGTCAATACATCAATGGGAGAGCGTTCCTCGTAGAGTTGAATTGTGCATTCGTAAATTGCCCTATGTCTTTCATCGTAGAAATCTTCGGCACGCAGAAATCCGGCAACGGCAATAATTGCATCCTTGTCCAAAAGAAGCGCTCCCAGTACACTTTCTTCCGCTTCATTGGAATGAGGCGGAACCCGAACTTGTGCTATATCCATTATTTCCTGTCCAAGATAACCACTTTCTGATTTTCCCCCAATTCCTCTTTCTTTATTGTTAGTTTGGGCAATCTCTCAACGGTCATTCCAATCTCCTTAAGAAAAGCGTCCACCTTCTCCAATTTTCCAAAAGCATTTTGGTCAAGCTCACCGGTATTATAATGCATTGGCATAACAATACTCGGCTCTATATTTCTCACAATTTCAGCAGCCACACCCGGCCCAATCGTATAAAATCCCCCCACCGGAATCATTAAAATATCAATATCCCCAACTTCCTCGACCATTTCATCAGATAAATTATGTCCTAAATCCCCAAGATGGCAAATTCTCAAGCCGTCTATTTCATAAACAAAAACTACATTTTTCCCTCTAAGCTCACCTTTTTTATCATCATGGAATGAAGGGAAACCCAAAATCGAAATACCCCTAATTTCGTACTCTCCCGGGCCCTTAATTGCTTGCACATAATTTTTTACTAAATCGATTTTATTGTGATCCGGATGATCGTGGGAAACAGTCACAATATCAGCTTCAATCGGAGGAAATTTTATCCCTACCACCTTAGGATCAAACGGGTCCGTAACTACTGAGGCATTTTTTCCCTTCATTTTAAATGACGATAATCCTAAATAATTTATATCCATACCCTGGTGACATTGTAAATTGTAAATTGTAAATTGTAAATTGTCGAAATCTGGCTTACAATGTCTCCATAAATGAAAAAGGAAGTTTTCTTTGCAATCTTGGCCGGTGGCCTTTTAGGTCTAATTATCGCTTTTGGCATCTGGAGGTTGAACTCATCGTTCATCCCCAATCCCCCCGGCAACCAAACTGAATCTTCTCCCCGGCCTTCTCCTGGAAATAGTTTTTCCATAACCCTTACCAAAATTGAAAACAATGATGTTATAACCCTTAATCCCCTTGACGTAGACGGCCTCACTAAACCATTTTCCCTGGTAGCCATTTCCGGCGAATCGAACGATTATGTCATAGCCGCCAATTCAGACGGGGAATTTGATAAAAATATCAGCCTTGATGCCGGAATTAACCAAATACTGATAGATTCGTTTGACCAAAACGGAGACTATTCCGAAATAACCCCAACTCTGGTCTATTCTCCCGAATTCGCCAAAAACCAGACAGCCACTTCCACCCCCGCCGCCAGTTCCGACGATATCAGAAACAAAGTTCAGCAAAAAGTCGATGAAGCATTAAATAAACCTAAAGCCGATATCGGATTAATCACCGACATTATGGAATCTACCATCCAAGTCAAAACCAACCAGGGTGATATTCAACAAGTATCAACAGACACAGACACAACTTATTCAAAAAACCTTAACAATAAAATCTCGGATATCAAATTTACGGACTTGGCCATCGGTGACTATATCGTGGCCATGGGTACTCAAAATGATAACAAAGTTTTAGGGGCGGAGAGAATCCTGGTAACTGATCCCCCCCCATCCATAAAAAGAAACATTCTCATGGGTAAAATTACTGATTCCACCACTAAGACTATTAGTTTTAAAACCCTCAAGGATAGCAGCGTGTACCAAGTGACATATAATAAAAACACGGATTTCCTGGTCAGCATGGGAGATAAGATGTCGGCCATCAAACTGACTAAAATCACTGATGACGATACCGTTTTCCTTTTTAATATCGTTAATTCCGACAACTCTTTTACCGCCCGAACAGTGATAGTTGTCAGAGAGGCTACAGCTTCCCCATCCCCCTCTCCATCGCCTTCGCCCACCCCCACAGCTTCTCCTAAACCCTGAGAAATGGTAATATATAGCTATGCAAAGAGGACCGGTTACACCGAAGGGGTTTAAAGATATCTTGCCCGGTGAAGCCCAAAAACGCCGTAGATTAATATCAACTATCGAGAGCGTTTTGGAGGGTTGTGGTTTTGTGCCAATCGAGACACCCACCCTAGAATTTGCGGACACTCTAATCGGCAGCTACGGAGAAGAAGAAAAACTAATTTATCAATTTACCGACCGGGGCGGAAGAAAGTTGGCCCTGCGCTATGATTTGACAGTTCCTCTGGCCAGGTTTGTTGCCAACAATTTAGGACTTCTACAACCTACTTTTTCCCGATATCAAATTGGTCAGTGCTTCCGGGGAGAAAATCCCCAAAAAGGTAGGTCCCGGGAGTTTACCCAGTTTGATTTTGACACCGTTGGGTCAAATGATATTAAAGAAGATGCCAAAATAATTGTTACTGCTATTAAATCAGCCCGTATGATTGGGCTTAAAAGGGCAATCGTGCAAATAAACGATCGGGAAATATTTGACAACGTGGGTTTTTCAAAAGCCCAGATTATTACGATCGATAAAATAGACAAAATAGGGAGAGTTGAAGTAGAAAAACGAGTCGGAAATCTTGAAAAACTTGAAAAGGCTGAAAAAACTGCCAGATTGGAAAATATATTTAAAGAATTGAAAAATAACGGACTTAAAGAAAGTGAGGATTTCGTTTTCAGTCCATACCTCGCCCGGGGACTAAATTATTACACCTCCACTATTTTTGAATTAAAGCTTGATTCGACTCCCGGACAGTTATCTATCGGTGGCGGAGGAAGATACGATAATCTAATAGGAACATTCGCCGGTCGAAATATCCCGGCTGTGGGTTTCTCATTTGGGCTGGACCGGATGATTGAATTGGTCCCCGATTTATGAAATCCTACCGCCCGACTGCCTACCTCCTACTCCTAATCGCTTCTATCATCTGGGCGATTGCCGGGCCGGTCATTAAATATGTTTTGGGAGTTGTTCCCCCACTCCCATTTCTTTTTCTCAGATTTACCCTTTCGTCCATAGTTGCCCTCATTAGTTTCGCTTTCACCGGTTTTCATCCACCTAAGAAATTATCCACTCTAGTGTGGCTTTTATTTTATGGCTTTATCACTTCTACCGTCACTCTGGGTCTTTTATTTGTGGGCTTAAAAGGCACCACCGTCCTGGAGATGTCCCTGATTAGCCTAACCGGTCCCTTAATGATAGCTGTCGCCGGGGTAGTTTTTTTAAGGGAACATATTACGCAAAGAGAAAAAATTGGTATGGCAATTGCTCTGGTGGGAACTGTTTTAACCATAATTACGCCATTAAAACTTTCCGGCAATCTGTTAATTATTCTTTATCTTATTGCCAACACTTTTTCAGTAATAATCTGCAAAAAACTCTTGAGACTAGGTGTTTCACCTTCACTTATGACAAATATGACTTTTATAGTTGGCTTTGCTACTACCCTGCCTTTGGTTATTGGTCAAACAAACTTCGGCCAGCTGTCATTATATCCAATCTTGGGTATAGCATTTTTGGCAGTGCTATCAGGAAATTTGGCTTACTATTTAGGCAACCGGGCCCAGAAGTCAATTGAGATTAGCGAAGCCGGTCTTTTTTCCTACCTTTATCCCCTTTTATCCATGCCTCTAGCCGTTATCTGGCTGCACGAAGAGGTTACCCTCCCCTATATTATCGGAGCTATAGTTGTGGTCATTGGGGTAGTGATTGCCGAAATCAAGAACTAATTGTATAATGACCACGTATGAAAGCGAATATTCATCCCAAATGGTATGCAGACGCCAAAGTTACCTGTGCCTGTGGCAACACCTTCGTGACGGGGGCAACAGTTCCTGAACTGCAAGTAGAAATTTGCTACGCCTGTCACCCCTTTTATACCGGTCAAATGAAGTATGTCGATACCGCCGGCCGGGTTGAGGCTTTTAAATCCCGTCAAGCCGGTGCTGATACCAAGAGAATTTCTAAAACTGAGAAGAGAAAGATTAAGAAAATGAAAAAGATTCAGGAAGAGCAAAACCGTCCTGAAAGCTTAACTGAACTTCGAACTTCTAAATAATTCATATGGAACCACAGACAGTTTATCTGGAAATTAGAGGGGCTACCGGCGGAGATGAAGCCAAAAATTGGGGCAATGATCTTATCCGTATGTATTCCCGCTATGCCACAAAGAAAAATTGGAAATTTAATTGGATAGATGACAATATTTTAAAAATTAGCGGGTATGGAGTTTTTGATGAATTAAAAAATGAATCAGGCGTTCACCGGGTACAAAGAATTCCAACGACCGAAAGACATGGCCGAATTCATACCTCTACAGCTACGCTAGTGGTTCTTCCCGAGATAAAAGAGAGTGAAGTCCAGATTAACCCTAATGATATTGAGATGCAGCTCTTCCATGCCTCATCTCATGGCGGACAAAATGTCCAAAAAGTTTCAACTGCGGTCAGACTTATCCACAAGCCCACTGGGATAATCACCCAATCACAAAAAGAAAGATTCCAGGAACAAAATAGAAGAATTGCTATGGAAATGCTTAGGCTTAAGCTCTGGGAAAAAATGGAAGAAGAAAAAATGCGGACAGTCGCCGGATACCGAAGTGTCATTGGCCGGGGTATGCGGGCAGAAAAAATCAGAACTTATAATTTTCCCCAATCCCGGGTTACCGATCATCGCATTGGTAAATCCTGGGGAAATTTGGAATCCATTATGGACGGCAACCTAGAAAAAGTGATCGAGTTAACTAAAAATATTTAATATCCGAACGTCGCATGGAAATTCCCAGCAATTCTTTGTACATAGTGACTTAACACCTTTAAACTCTCTTCCCTATTGCCACTATAGTGAACACCCACGTTCTGGATCCCTTCCACACAATGGTGTTTATATATTTCTTCTAAATCTCTTTTATTCAGGTGGTGATCCAACACTGACCCATAAAAAATTATTCTCGCATACTGTATCGCGTCCATACAAATATCCCTCGGAACCGCCCCTTCGACACCAGGTATTGATGCCCACGATGCATCTGGCAATAAATAGTCGCGTGTTTTCTTATAAACCTCATCCTCTAGTTTAAGAAAATCTGTATGTTGAGTGATTTTCCTCACATTATCCATAATATGCTGCCGATTATGTTTACCCCCACA
>Ga0187878_1001187_pt1 | contig 26424 bp, 23 predicted proteins | sample June2016WEW_17_1_FD_132979 | JGI IMG/M metagenome (GOLD analysis project Ga0187878, IMG submission 132979) | Peatland microbial communities from SPRUCE experiment site at the Marcell Experimental Forest, Minnesota, USA - June2016WEW_17_150 | ecosystem: Environmental > Terrestrial > Soil >...
CAGCTTTTCCCGCATGCGCTGCGCTACCTGTTCCATGCCTTCACCTGCGCCGGGAATGCGGCTGCCATGACCTAAGAGGATTATGGCCTCGTTCCTACTCTCCTTCATTTCTTCCTCCTAGCTGCAATTCCGCAAGAGAACAGAGGGCATGAATGACGCTGACGGCGATTGCGCTCCCGCCGCGGCGTCCTGTAAGGGCAATGTAGGGAATGCCCAAGGACATGATTTCCTCCTTGCTTTCGGTGACGTGTACGAAGCCGACGGGCATGGCAATAACAAAGGCCGGATGGATGTCCTCTTCAATTATCATACGATTCAATTCCAGCAGGGCAACAGGCGCATTGCCGAAAACGGCGATGCCTCCGTGGAGAATTCGCTTAGCTTTGCGAACGGCAAATAGAGAACGGGGAAGTTCCGATTCACGGGCATCTTTCGCTACATCAGGATCGGCAATATGGCAAAAAATGTTCTCAGGGCTGTAGCGCGCACACACGGCGCGCAATCTTTCCATGGACAGTCCCGCGCGTATCATGTTGGAGTCAGCGTAGATGGGCCGCCCCTCCCTGAGCGCCTTGATGGCGGAGGGAATGGCGCGAGCTGAAAATTTCACTGACTCCATGACGCCGAAATCACCGGTAGTATGGATCATACGGCGTACAACCTGCCACTCATCGGCCGTAAAGCGGTGGGGCGGCGCTTCTCCGTCGATGATTGCGAAAGACCATTCCTCGATTTCCTGCCCGCTCTTCGGCGCTTCATAGAGCGTATGAATGAATGGCTTTCTCGGCGGTTGGTTTTTTGCACTCATCTTTGGGCTCCGCAGTGGTCAATAAAATATTTCAGCGCCTCCGGCCGGGAGGCGAGATGGAGGTGTACATAGCTTGCCAGCACACGGCCCTTCTGAAAACCTTCCTTAGCGTCATCATCGGTACGGCGCCTCTTCATTGAGTAAATGGCATTCCATGTCGCGTCTTTCGTCGGATTAGATATTAATTCCGAGTAGTGGAATTCATGTCCCCGCAGGACTGCGCCTTCAGCGCCCCAGAGGGAATCGGCGTTCAGGGTGGCCTCAACATATCCCAGGGATTTAAGCCGGTCAAGCATCCGCGTGGATGCAGGTATGAGTCCGACCATCGGGTGCGAGACCCCGTTCTGCTTCTCCAGTGTCCGGCACAGGTACATGAGCCCGCCGCATTCCCCATATACAGGCCGGCCCAAAGACGCGAATTCCCGGATGGCCGTGAGCATTGCCTTATTTGCCGAGAGCATCTCTGCGTGCTCTTCCGGATAACCCCCGCCGATGTAGAGGGCATCGAGATTTGCGGGAAGAGTGCTGTCCGCAAGGGGTGAGAAATAATGCAGCGTGCAGCCCATCATTTCCAGTTCGTCAAAGAGGTCCTGGTAATAGAAATGGAAGGCCGCATCGCGGGCGACACCGATGGAGATGCCTTTGTATATTTCTAATGCCGTCTGTCCCCCTTTTGTAAAGGGGGATGCAGGGGGATTTTCATCTGTGTGCGAAAATCTCCCCCCACCCCTCTTTAGAAAAGAGGGGAGTGAGGCAGCATCGCTCGGGGACGCGTTTATATTAATTGGCGGCGCATTCCGGGCAATACCAATGATATCATCGAGAGATGCATGCCTTTCGCAGGCGGCTGCAAGCTCGTCCAGGATCGCTGGAGACAGATTTCCGGAGTCAGCAGTCACCAGCCCGAGATGTCGGCTGGGAAGACTGGGGAGCGCATCTTGCGGGACGCCGCCCACCAGTGGCGGAAGCGCTTCGGCTGCGAGAGACATGGCAAGCATCGATGCGTGTCGTTCGGAGCCGCAGCGGTTGGCGATCACACCGGCCATATTTAAATCCTTTTCAAAAACGGCATAACCTTTCACAAGGGCGGCAAGGCTTCTGGCCATGCCGTACACTTCGGTGACAAGTATTATCGGCGCATGGAGCCAGCGCGCGATTTCCGCTGTGCTGCCTTCGGAGCCGGCGGGGTCTGCGCCGTCAAAGAGTCCCATGACGCCTTCGATGACCGAAATATCTGCGCCCTGCGAGGCGCGGGCAAAGAGCCGTGATACATAGTCTCTCCCTGCCATCCAGCCGTCGAGATTATAGCAGGGCCTTCCCGAGGCGAGAGCGAGGTACGTTGGGTCCAGGAAATCCGGTCCCACCTTGAACGTCTGCACCTTAAGCCCGCGCTTTCTCAGCGCCGTAACGATGGCCAGCGTCAGCGACGTCTTTCCCACGCCGCTCTGCGTACCCGCTATGACAATCCGGGGGCAGTCCATCATCAGTATTCCACTCCCTCTTGTCCCCCCCGTCCCTCTTGAAAACCGTGTTTAACCATGTGCATGTCCGTTACTGTGTCGGCGATGGATATCAGCCCTGCCGTGGCGTTCCGTCCCGTCATGACGACGCATATCCCGGAAGCTCCCTTACGGACGACTTCGATGACCTGTCCCTCATCCAGAAGTCCCTTTCCGACGGCGGTACATATCTCATCGAGAATGACAAGATTGTATGCACCTGACGAAAGGGCTCGCGCAGCCAGTTTGAGGCCTTCCGCAGCGGCCATCATGTGTTCCCGGAATGCCGGGTCGGCACGCTCCGGGACAAACCCCCTGCCGGTCTGCACGATCTCGCAACCGGGTAGATGCCTGCATGCCGCGAGCTCTCCAGTCGTGGGATCCGACTTCACGAATTGGATTATTATGGTCTTCATGCCGTGTCCGCTCGCGCGGAGGGCCATGCCCAGGGCGGCCGTCGTCTTTCCCTTGCCGTCCCCCGTGAAGAGCAGTATCCGCTTCTTATCTTTCATCTGAGAATATATCCGCAATTTATAATCTATACTCTGCCTTATCTCAAAATCCCCTCTTCGCCCCCCCTTTGGCAAAGGGGGGGATGGGGGGATTTCATGATCTCACCGCAATCCCATCAATCGATAGATTGCATCCATGTTCAAGCACCTGCGGACGATATCGGCCAGACGGCCGAAAGCCGGCTCCAGGTCATAAGCGGCGAGCAGCTTTCCCACAGGGGCCAGGCCGCGGCGGATCCTCAATCTGTCGATAAACCACCGGCGAAATTCGTCGGCATCGAATATCCCATGGAGGTATGTTCCCCACAGGAGACCGTCTTCTGATCTTACGCCGACTACCGCGCCGTCCGCACGCATAACTGCGGCAGGCATGTTCATACCGCTTGTCAATCCATGGTGTATCTCATATCCCTTCAAGGCAATCCCCGAATCGGCGTGACGCGCCGAGACGCATTCGAGGGTTTTCTCTACAGCCAGCGTCGTTGTGACCGGCAACAGTCCCAGCCCCTTGATGGTCCTTCCTCCGGACTCGATGCCGTGAGGGTCGGCGATCTCCTTCCCGAGGATCTGAAACCCGCCGCAGATGCCGACAATCTCCGTCTTTCCGTTACGGGCCAGGTCTCCGATCCTTTCCGCGAGGCCGTCCTTCGTGAGATATTCCAGGTCGCCGATGACATTCTTGCTCCCCGGCAGGATCACGGCGTCAGGGCGGCCGATGTCGCGGGAAGACCGGATGACGCGCAGGTGCACGTCAGGCTCTAAGCGGAGCGAATCAAAATCCGTGAAGTTTGATATATGGGGAAGGTCGATAAGCGCGATCTCCACAGTGTCTCCCGCAGGGCGGGCTCTTTCTTTCGGGCCGTTCTTGAAGGTGACGGAGTCCTCTTCCGGGAGACCCAGGTCTTTGAGATAGGGAACGATGCCGAAAGTAGGGCGCCCTGTATGCCGCTTCACATAATTTATGGCATCATCAAGGAGCGATTCATCCCCCCGGAAACGGTTGATTATAAACCCCGCGACCAGCGCCCTTTCCCACTCCGTAAGAACCTCCATCGTCCCTACGAATGACGCAAAGACGCCGCCCCTGTCGATGTCACCCACCAGTATGACAGGCGAACGGGCGTAGCGGGCCATGGCCATGTTCACTATGTCGTGGTGCTTCAGATTGACTTCTGCAGGGCTGCCTGCCCCTTCGAGTACGATGACGTCGTGCTCGGAGGCAAGGGAATCATATGCGTCTTTTGCTGCTGTGAACGCCTCGGGCTTGTAGCGGATATACTGTCCCACATCCATATTCCCCACAGGCTTTCCCATTACAATGACCTGGGCACCCGTGTCGCTGCTCGGTTTGAGAAGGATGGGATTCATCCGCACATCCGGGTCGATCCGGCAGGCCTGGGCCTGGACGACCTGGGCACGGCCCATCTCGCCGCCGTCCCGTGTGACGTAGGAGTTGAGAGACATGTTCTGCGCCTTGAAGGGCGCGACGCTGTAACCGTCCTGGAGCATGATGCGGCAGAGGGCCGCGGCCATGACGCTCTTTCCCGCATTTGAGCTTGTCCCCTGGATCATAAGAGCAGGTTTCGTCTTCCTCCTAACGGAGGTGTACGGCGAGCCAAGGGCGTCGCGGAGCTTGCTTAAGAGCAGCTCATTTTCTTCAGCAGTCCTCACGGCTATACGGAAGAACCTTGCATCAAGGCCATCAAAATTCTCGCACACCCTGATGGCGATTCCCATGGGCAGGAGCTTCTGTGCGAGCACCGGCGCACTCAGCCCTTTTCGGTCAATCCGCACCATGAGATAATTCGCCTCCCCCGGGTACACATAAAGCCCGGGTATGGACTGCAATTGCTCCGTGAGGGATGTCCGCTCCGCATGGCAGTATGCCTTCGTCTTCCTCGCATATTCTTCATCCGCCATGGCTTTTTCCCCGACGGCTTGGGCGAGGGTATTGACCGACCAGGGGGGCATCATCGTCCGTATTTGCGAGATGATGGCAGGGTCGGCAATAGCGCAACCCAGTCTCAGCCCCGGGATGGCGAAAAACTTGGTGAAGGAGAGAAGCACGATGACATTGGCAGGACGCCTACTGGTCAGGCTGTCCATGCCTTCCACAAATGCGGCAAATGCCTCGTCGATGACAAAGGTGACAGACGCATTTCTCAAGGCCATGTCTCGAAGTTCATCGGTGGGGCAAAGCAAGCCTGTCGGATTATTCGGCTGGCCGATGAACACGATGTCGTTTGGTTTCAGCCGCGCCTCGATAGACTTGAGGTCAGGTCTGAACTCATCCGCTTCTTTCATGACAATCTTTTCCACCGGCAGCCCGGCGAGTTCCAAGGCCCGCGCATAATCGGAATAAGCGGGAACGGGAACGACGGCACGGCTCACGCCAAGGGCGCGGGGTATGAGATAAAGTATCTCTGTCGAACCGTTCCCGGTTATGATCTCATCTTCAGTTATTCCATAACGGGCGGAGATGGCCTTAATGAGTGCTCCACAGTCCGGGTCAGGATAATGGGTGAGGGAGGCGATCGTCCGGCTTATGAGAGGCCTGACCCATTCCGGTGGACCCAGAGGATTTATATTGGCGGAAAAGTCCAGGATATCGTCCGGGGAAAGGCCCGCCGCTGATGCCAGTTTTCTCAGGTTTCCACCGTGTTTGTTTGATGTCATTTCCTTTTCCTGTATCAGACTGCTCTATCGCCGCACACTCCGGCAACAGCATTATGGCAACGGGATGCTAACGGGGAAATTCCGGCATGGTCAGGCGAGCTGGCAGATTTGAACGAACCGCCGGCATCTTTGCAGACCGGGATGGCGGGCTGGTAAAGCAGGGATGGAATAATTGAAAAAAGTAATGTAACCGTAAAAATCCCCCCTCGAGGAACCGCGATGGATTGGTTTTCCGGCTTCGGGCTGCCTACTCACCCGCCTTCCCGTCATGCAGTTTTCATGACAGTGGCTTTTTGAGGTTTTCGTTCCCTTCACGGCTGCGGGGCAGCGGGGGCATTTAACCCCTCTTCCACACATCCATCCGTATCTTTTTGTTATTCAGGTGATGAGTAACAAAGGAGGGTATCTTTGTCAAGATTTAATTGACAGGCATCAGGCGATCGTATCCAGAAGTGTTTTCCTCATCTCGTCTTCCGTTGTGATCGTCTTGATATTAGCGGCAAAGGTGTGCTGCGTAGTAATCAGATTTATAAGTTCCTCAGCCAGGTTAACATTCGATGATTCCTGCTCTTTGCCTTTTTCATCGGGAGGCAATGTATCGCCCGGAGTATCGACCTGGCTTATGGAGACCTTGACGCCTGAAGGGTCGACGTCCTCGAATTCTGCCCGGCTCTTCTTGAAGCCATTCGTATTTACGTTAGCGATATTGTTGGCTGTGACATCCATCTTGCGGGAAAGGGAACCGAGGGCGGAGAGGGCTGTATTAAATGCGTCCGACATGCTTTCACCTCCAAGCAGTAATGGTATATTTATATCGGCTCTTTGGTGAAAAAACTTTAATGCCGAATTGATGCCCGCTGTTTATCCAAACCAGCCTATCATAAAAACGCCTGTTATCATGATGATGGCCCCCGTCAGCCTCTCCGTAATTTTTTCCTCTTTGAACCAGAGTGCCCCGTAAAGCACGCCGAATAAGAGACTGGTGCGTTTCAGCGATATCATGTAGGCGACATTCGTCATCGATATGGCGAGCATATGGCTGAAGATAGTCGTTGCTACAAGTGCGCCAAGGATCAAACCGATGATAGGCCTTCTGACAAAATTTTTCACAGGTTCGGCATTTGCTGCTGCGGGAAGAAATAGGGCAAGCAATACGGCAAGAGCCATGTTGTAGATGATGCCGAAAAAATAGGGATTGGAATGAATAATGGCGAGCTTGCCGATTGTCGAGGTGAAGGCATATAGGAAAGATACCAGGAGCATCAGAAGTGATCCCGGTTCTTTGAAGACAGCCAGGAGAGGGGCCAGGAGCCCGTAGGTGGTCTTGGAAAGATTTAGAAAATATGCCCCGATGATTATTAAAATTATTCCGCAGAAGCCGCCAGTGCTGATTTCCTCACCCAAGATGATCCATCCCGTTAGGATGATGAACCCGGGTGTGAAGGCCAAAAACGGAACTGTTAAAGACAAAGGTGAAACCTTGAGGGCCTTCATGTAGCAGTAAAACGCCAACGCCTCCAATGGCAAACCGATAGCGATGCAGAGCCAGAATGTCGTGTCAGGAATTATCCATGGTATGAAGAACAGCGCTGCGAGGAGCCAGGGCAGGGCATAACCGAGCCTGATAATCCCCATCATAAGCGGCGGAAGATTGCTGAAAAATCTTTTTGTCAAGGCATCGGATGTGGCGAGACTGAGCGCGGCCAGCAGGGAAAGAAAAAACCATGACACGGGGCGACATCACTTTCCGTCATCCGCAGTTTGAAAAACGAGGGGCATGTTTTTTACGAGGGCGTCATCTTTGCATTTGCGAGGGTATCGGCTGCACCCATTTGTTCGTACGCCCATCGTAAAACCACTTATCAGGGAATCCACGGCGTTTTGTGAAAGAGGGTCTCCTCGCCCATGAAGTCAACTCTCTGTAAGCCTGGTGGAGTTTTCTGAACGTCGCCGCGTCGCCTCCGAGGTCGGGGTGATGTACCTTCGCCTGCCTGCGATACGCCTCTTTTACGCTCTTTTGCAGTTCCGCCGCGTTCAATTGGGCTTTATCGAGTTTAAGATGAGATAAGTGCGCGGCCTTAATGGAAGGAACTTTTACCATTGACGGTTTAACAGAGATTAACGGCGCGCCGGTCTTGACGGCTTTTCCGAGAAGATGGAATGACGCGAGGTATCTCTTGTTTGTCCGCTTTCTTTCATTCCACCAGATATTTCCCAGCATGTCGGCCATCCTGCTGAAGTCTTCGGCAGGTTTGCTTCCGGGAGAGCGCGGATAGAAGAAACTGAATATTTGCTCAGACCCGTAGGGGAGCATGTCCATTATTATCATGACTTCGGAAAAATAGAATGTCGCGTACTTTGCATTCAAGGCTCTTATCAGGCCTGTTCTTACTTCCAACTTGTAAAGGAGACGTTTCCGGCATTCCATGGAGCAGTATTTGCGCCGGGCCGTCTTCAGCGTAGCGCCGCAGGCAAGGCATCTGCCTTTTTTGCTGCCGTTCGGCTCGATTATATTTCTTACAATTAATTGTTTCATAATCAAATAATATAGACAGAGAATGCTATTACAGAAATCGATCATTGTCAATGCCCTTCCCAATTTCACCTGTGAAATTTAGGCTTGCTAAATATATAAAAACTTATATAATGCGCTCATGAAGATGAAGACGCTGAAATTCGTAGGATCGAGCCTCGATGATCTTCGTAACTTCCCTAATGAAGCGAGACGGGCCGCGGGCTTTGAACTCCACGCGGTTCAGTCAGGACTTGAGCCACGCGACTGCAAGCCTATGCAGATTGGAGGATAATCTATGCGTGACTCAATTATTAAGTCTTCCGGCAACGTATTTATTGATCTTGGATATTCTCCGGAAGAGGCCGCGATTCTTCAGATGCGTGCTGATCTTATGGACAAGCTTCGCAAGTTTATTGAAACCAAGAAACTTACACAGGCTAATGCTGCGAAAATTCTGTGTATCAGTCAGTCAAGAGTATCCGATCTGATTAGAGGAAAGTGGGAGCGATTTAGCCTTGAAATGCTTGTCACTCTTGCCACGAGGGCAGGCATGCATGTCAGTCTAAAAACAGCGGCGTGAAGAAGGGGACGAATGGACCTCAATGGGGTCTGACCAAGGTAAGTATTCTTGAAACGTCAAAAGCCTGGACCAAAGACTATGGGAAATATCGATAATTAAGTATAGTGTCCCCGGAATTCGGCCGGAATTCGGAATTTGATATGAATAAGCAATCATTATTAACTAGATTGGAAGCCCTATTTAACATGCCCGAAGTTAAGAAAGGGTTTCCTACTCAAGAAGCCTGTATAGACTGGACAAACAAAGTTGCCCCTCTTCTGAAATTTAATAATCAGTACTACATAAATTTTGCTCAAAACGCTCATAAAATGAACTTGCCGCTCTCTTCACATACGCTTGTACCAGCATTTAGAATTATGGCGAGTCAGGTTCAAATGGCCATTGAGGAACTGCGAATGGAAATCGAACAGGATGGTAAAGCTTCTGATGACTCATCTCAAGGTGGGCAATATGTCGACAGATCTCGCCTACAGGAGTTGAAAAATGTCACAGCTACGCAGTTTGACCTGTCACGCCTGATCAAAATATTGGAAGAATTGAATACCTGTTACAAGAATCACTGCGATATCTCTGTTATTATGCTGACGCGAGCCTTGCTTGATCATGTGCCCCCCATTTTTTCATGCAAAACATTTCCTGAGGTAGCTAATAATTACGCGGGTTCGAAATCCTTCAAAGAATCTATGACGCATCTTGAAAATTCATCAAGAAAAATCGCCGATCAATACCTGCATACCCAGATTAGGCAAAAGGAATCCCTTCCAAATAGAACTCAGGTAAACTTTTCAAACGACATTGATGTCCTGCTGGGCGAAATTGTTAGAGTGCTTAAATGAAATTACATAACAAAGGCAATTCAGCGGACTCATTATGCTCACCTCTGATTTTTTTGTTGCACTGTTCAATTCATGATCCTTTGCTCATTTTCGTTTTTACTGGCGAGGCATTTTATGAGATTTCTCTTAGCTTTCATTTTATCTGCTACTCTCTTCGGCATATGTCCGGATGCGGCGGTAGCCCGGGTCTTAGTCTATGATGATGTGGTTCTGAAGGGCCATGAGATCATGCTCAGAGCTGAGACAAGGGGAACGTTCCTCAGCAAGGGCGGTGAGGTTGTGGAATTCATCGTCGATGGAAGGTCTATCGGGAAGAACCTTTCAGGAAGAGACGGATTTGCAGTAAAAACATTTGTCCCGGCAAGAACAGGCCTCTACAAAATAAATGTGAAATCCGGCGATGACAAAGACAGCGGGATACTCCTCGCACTGGAGAAAAAAACGCGGATCGTATTTATTGATGTTGGAGGCTCTTTGTTGGAAGGGCCGTTCGGAGAAAAACAAAAGCCGGAGAGCAGTAAGGCCATAGCAAAAATCCAGAAGAGATTTCCCATAGTCTATCTCCTGAAAGGTCTCTTAAGCGCGCAAACAATAAAAACATGGCTGAAGAAAAATAATTTCCCTGTTGCGCCTGTGATGCCCTGGGGTCAGGGCGAAGTATTCAGGGAAATCAAAGAAAGGGATTTACAGATTAAGGCGATAATCGGAGGGGCGGACGTGATTGAATCCGCCCGGGAGTACAAGCCGCTTGCCTTCAGTTTCGATTCCATGGAAGACGCGGAAGTCGTCGAGAATTGGAGAGAGATAGAAAAGAAGTTAAAATAATCTCTTCTCTGACTACATATCCTCAAGAGCTTCCCATATTGAAAGTTTCTTTCATCCCCTTGTCCCAGCCGTCCCAGAGGTAGGCGTCCACCTTTCCATCGGCGATGACGCGAAAAGCGTATCGCACCTGCTCTTCGTAAAACTCGCATAAGGCGCCAGTCTTGTTCATGCCGCCGTTCATCTCATAGGCCTCGGCCGGGCAGGGAGATCCGCAGAAGTGCCGGATGGCGCAGCGCCGGCATGGCTCGATGTCCTCGACCTTGCGGCCTGTCACGAGACGGAACTGTTCGGAGTCCATCACCCCGGAAATATCATCTTCAAAAAGGTTTCCGGCCCGGAAGCGGTCGAGACCGATGAACTCACTGCACGGGAACATATCGCCGTTGGGTGCTAAGGCGAAGAAACATCTGCCGCCGCCGCAGGGAGAGATGTCGCACATGAGCCTGCGCGCCGCGGGCGCGATGATGGCAAGGATGATGTTGGCAAAATTTCCCACCGTCAGTCTGCGGCCGGTCTGCCGGTAGAGTTCGTAGGTGCGGTCTAAAGCCGCGAGGAAATGCCTGGCCGCTGCTGCATCGCCGGGCTTCAGGCTGCGTGAGGGCGGAAGTGTGCAACGGAGGATGTTCATGAGGCATGTGGGCACCTCCCGCTCGTGAAAAAAATCCACCAGCCTGGTAAGGTGCCGCATGTTTGCGGCGGTGACGGTGCAGATGACGCTCCAGCCTTCGTAGCCGTTGAGCCGCTTCATGGCTGCAAGCACGTGCTTGAAAGTTCCCTGGCCATCCCAGTTCTTCCGGGTGCGATCTGCAATCTGTGCAGTGGGGGCGTCGAGCGAAAGCCCGATGCTCACCTTGCGGCTCGTGAGGAACTCGACCGCCTCATCGTCGAGGAGCGTGGCATTGGTCTGGATGCCGAAGAGAAAATCCTTTCCATATTCCTCGATGCCGGCAAAGACCGCATCACGATTAAGCAGGGGCTCCGCCCCGTGGAAGATGATCTGCGGCATGGAACCCTTGGACAGGGTCTTGCCGAAGTGCCGCTTCAGGAGCTTTAGCGCCTCAAGAAGTTTCTTCTCAGGCATGTGCCTGCCCTTGCGCCTCATCTTCTCAGGTATGTAGCAATAGGTGCAGTTCATGTTGCACCTTTCGGTAGGATTGAAGTAAACCGCCGAGGGTGTAAGCCCGAACCGCAGCCTGTCCATCTCCCGCGCGAACTGCTTGGACTTTCCGGCATAGGCTCTTGTGAGATCGCCTGCGGAAAAAACATCGGCGATTTTTTCGCGCTTCACCAGGGACCAGAAGGCCGTATCAGGTTCAATGACGGCCATATATTCCCGGTGGCCGATATCAATTTGTTGAAATGTTGGGCCGTTGCCGGTGTTGACGAAGCGGCCCCGCGAGGGAGCCGCCGCGTCCTTGCTTACCATCTTTCTCGTGACCGCCATTATTTCGCTTTCCTGTCCATCAGAATGTAGTGGGAAAGCCCGGTTCCTTTGGCTTTGCAGCCCTTCCTATACGCGATAACATCTTTTTTTGCTTTCTTTTTCATTTCCATTCTCCTTTCCTGTAATTTTTGGACAATAAAAAAAGGGCTCCGACGGACGACTGGCGTCAGTCGGAACCCTTTACCATCGGATTCCGGTTATCTCGGTTTTCTCAGGTCTTCTGGCTTTCGGGTCAAGGGCTCTTCACTGTCTTCCCAACGGGGTGAACCCCGGCAGTGACCAGCTATTGTGAAGAGCCTCGCCGATTACAGCGGCGGGTCCACCACGGATTTGCACCGTGTTCCGGTATGCTAAAACCGATGCGTGCTTATATATGCACGAGGGTATAAAGTCAAGTTCTTTTATAAGAGTGTTTTCGCGTTTCCCTCGCATCAGATTCCCAGATAGGCCCTCTTCACGTCCTCGTTATGAAGGAGGGTGTCGGCGGAACCTTCCAGCGTGATGAGGCCATTTTCCATCACGTAGCCGCGGTGAGCGACCTTGAGCGCCATATGTGCGTTCTGTTCCACCAGAAAGATGGTAGTCCTGCTTTCCGTATTGATCTTTCTGATAATGTCAAAAATCAGTTTGACAAAAATTGGGCCGAGACCCAAAGAAGGCTCGTCGAGAAGGAGCAGGCGCGGCCTTGCCATGAGCGCGCGCGAGATGGCCAGCATCTGTTGTTCCCCGCCGCTCAGAGTGCCGCCTTGTTGATGGCGTCTTTCCGCGAGGATGGGGAAGAGTTCGAAGATGTGATTCACGTCTTTTTTTATTTCTACGTTATCTCTCCGGAGAAAGGCCCCCATGTCCAGATTTTCCATGACCGTGAGGCGGGGGAATATGCGGCGGCCTTCCGGCACGAGAGAGATTCCCGATGCGACGATATCATCGGGACTCAAATTGTGGATCGGTTTGTCGTCAAACAGAATCTCGCCGGCCCTCGGGGGCACGATGCCGGAGATGGACATGAGGGTAGTGGACTTGCCGGCGCCGTTCGCGCCGATCAGGGTGATGATTTCTCCCGGTGATACTTCTATAGAGAGATCCTTCAATACCTGGACGTTGCCGTAAAAAGTCTGGACGTTGGAGAGCTTAAGCACTGACGTCTTCCCCCAAATAGGCCTTTATCACTTCCGGATTCTGTCTGATTTCCTGCGGTGTCCCCCCCGCGATCATCTCGCCGTAGTCCATGACGTAGACAGAGTCCGAAAGCCCCATGACCAATCTCATATCGTGTTCAATAAGAAAGACGGATATTTCCCATTCGTCGCGGATGCTGATGATCAGCGCTTCTAAGTCTTTTGTTTCCTGAGGATTCATGCCGGCTGCAGGCTCGTCGAGGAGGAGCAGGAAAGGATCGGTGGCTAAGGCTCTTGCGATCTCCAGGCGGCGTTGGGCGCCGTAAGGGAGGTTTCTGGCCAGCAGATTCACGTGCTCCGTGAGGCCTATCTTTTTCAGGATTTCATAGCTTCTGGCAACAATGGCCTTTTCTTCCGCCATCGTGCCCTTGTCCCTGAGGATGGCTCCGAGGACACCGGAATTCGTGCGGCAGTGACGGCCGATCATGACATTTTCGAGAACTGTCATGTCAGGGAATATCCGTATATTCTGAAACGTCCTCGCAACGCCGCTTTCCGTCACCTTGTGAATATTGAGACCGGTGATCCTCTTCCGCCTGCCGCTCGGAGAGGTAATGAAGATATCGCCTTCCGTGGGAGAGTAAATGCCGGTAATGCAATTAAAGAAGGTTGTCTTGCCCGCACCGTTGGGACCGATAAGGGCGGTAATCTGTCCGGGCAGGACGTCGATGTCAACGTGGTGCAATGCCCTCAGACCGCCGAAATTCATGCTGAGCTTTCTTGCTTCAAGTATGGTATTCATAATTTATTTTCTGCCCTTTCAAATTCCCACTTTCGCAAAGGGGGATTGAGGGGGATTTTTCAAGGGAAATCGTAATAAAATCCCCCCGGCCCCCTTTTAAAAAGGGGGTGAGAAAGAGATAAAATGTATTTTCGCAGTAAAGACAATGAAATAAAATTAAAAAAGCCTCGCTTCATTTTTCCTCCGCGTGAAATTCATATGTCCTGCGAACGCCCTCTACAATCCCCTGGGGACGGAAGATCATCATGATCACCATGATGATTCCGAATAGCAGCATCCGGTAGTCGCTGAAGGCACGAAGGTATTCCGGCAGCAGGATTAAGAGGAGGGCGCCGATGACGATGCCTATGATAGAACCTGTTCCGCCCAGAACGACAATGGAGAGGATCATGGCTGATTCGAGAAAGGTGAAGCTTGCCGGGTTGACGAAAGTAGTCTTTGCCGCAAAGATGACACCGACAAGGCCGGCCCATGTAGAACCTAAGGCAAAGGCAGTCAGTTTGACCATGGTCTTATTAATACCCATGGCCTGGCAAGCGATTTCGTCCTCCCGGAGGGCAAGGAGCGCCCGCCCTATCCGCGAATCCTGCAGGCGGTTCACGACAAAGATTGTGATGATGCAAAGGAGTATCATGAGAAAATAGAGGTATACGGTAGCCTCGTGCATGCCCATCTCCATGCCGAAAAGGCCGGGCCGCGGTATCCCGGAGATGCCGCTCGGGCCGTAGGAAAATTCATTCCAGTTTTCCAGGACCAATCTGGTGATTTCACCGAAGCCTAAAGTTACGATAGCCAGATAATCGCCCTGAAGCCGCAGCACCGGCAAAGCAAGGAGGATGCCCAGTATAGTAGCGGCAAGTGCGCCGAGGGGCAAGGCCAGCCAGAAGCCGACGCCGAAATGGTGATAGAGAAGCGCATACGTATAGGCGCCTGCCGCATAGAAGGCCACGTAGCCCAGATTCAAGAGTCCCGCCTGACCCACGACGATATTGAGACCGAGGCCCAGAACGGCATACATGAGGGCGGTCGTCATTATATTCGTCTGGTAGGTGGATGAGACAAGGGGGAAGATGACAGCGATACCGAATACAATTGCGACGGCGGGGAAAGACAGCCGCTTCTCGCTCACGAGGCGTCGCAGGTAAGACATGCGTCCTCCCTGTGCATCTATGCTCTCCTTCCTTCCGGATATGCCTTTCCTTGAGAGATAGCGCCAGACAAAGGAAAGGATAAAACTCCCGGCGCCGACATAAATCATGTTCATCCAGCGCCATTCGATGATGTTCTCTATAGTATTGACCCGGATTACCATGATGGGGAAGGTGAGAAACATGAACCACAACGAAACGACGACGGATTGTTGCATGCCTTCCATGTATTTTGCGTTGTTCAACGTACTCATACCTTCTGCGTTGTTTTATGGCCTAAAAGGCCTGAGGGCTTGATTATCAAAATAAAAATAAGAAGGACAAAGGCAAACACATCTTCGTAATCGCTGGATACGTAACCCGTGGCGAAACTCTCCGTACAACCCAACACCAGGGCGCCCAGAACCGCGCCGGGGATGCTGCCGATCCCTCCGAGAACCGCGGCTGTGAAGGCCTTGATCCCCGCAAGAAATCCGATGTAGAAGTTGATCCGTCCGACATGAGACGCAATCAATACCCCTCCTATGGCGGCCAATGCCGAGCCGATAATGAAGGTGCTGGAGATTACGCGGTTGACATTAACGCCCACCAGCATGGCCATGTCCCTGTCCTGTGCCGTAGCCCGCATGGCTTTTCCCATTCTTGTGAATTTGATGAGCAGGGTCAGGAGGACCATGATAATTGCCGTAGTCGCAATAATTATAAATTCCGTTGAGCCGATGAGACCGACGTATGGCGCCATGAACGGGAGATCGGGCAGAAGATTGGGGAAGGGGAGGAAGTCTGAGGTCTGAGTTAGAAGGACGTAATTCTGAAGAAAGATGGACATGCCGATCGCGCTGATCAAAGGCGAAAGACGGGGAGCCTGGCGGAGAGGCTTGTAGGCGACTTTCTCCACCGTGAAACCGTAGGCAGCGGAGTAGATTACAGCGACAACCGACGCAAGGATCAGGACGGAAAGGCCGCTCATCCCCGACATGGCGAGGACGCTCGCAACAATCAGGGCTGTAAAGGCGCCGATCATGTAGATCTCACCATGGGCAAAATTTATCAGCTCAATGATGCCGTAGACCATGGTGTAGCCCAGGGCAATGAGGGCATAGATGCTGCCGCGCGTGAGCCCGCCGATAAGAAGTTCAAGAAAATAATCCATCTTAATAAAGCGCTGTAAATGGGAATATCTTCCGATGCCGATGTATACCGCGCGAATCCCGCTCGATTAAGCGGCTGTCAGAAGTCATAAATAATCTGCTCTTGGCGGAGAAAAGAAGTCCAACACGTGGCCGGGTTCGATTATTTCTATCCTGTGTTCAACGTTCTTAGGAATCGAATATGTGTCTCCCGGTCCTATAATCTGATCGTGAGCACCAAAGCGGATTCTGTATTTCCCTGATATAACATATCCGGTCTGTTCATTTGGATGCTTATGAAAGGGGACATTATCCCCCTTCTTGTAAAACATTTTAGTTATCATAGTATCCGGCCCATGGGATAGAACCAGGAAATCCACGCCCAGAAAACTTCTTCTCGTACCTTTGTCGGCTGTTACTATCATGCATTCCTCTTTTCTATGTTTCCGTATAGGAGCATCTCAGAATTCAATTTCTTTCTCCCGCTCTCGGCAAGACTGTGGGCTTAAGCTTCCTGGACTTCGCTCTCCTGGCGAGAGGGATTGAGGGAGGGCTTATTGCTGCGATATCGTAAAATGCTTTATGACCGTGTGGCTCCTCAGAGAGACAAATCTATTTTACTTCCACATAGGCCCCGTTTCTGACCTGGTACACGGAAAATCCAACGCCTATGGCATCTCCCTTATTATCAAATTTAATTTTTCCGAGAGGTGTGTCCACATAATATGTGCGGAGGGCTTTTCTTATCTTCTCGTAATCTGTAGAACCCGCATTCTTAATAGCATAAAGAAGCGCCTGAGCGCCTGCATAGCCGTTCAGGAAGAAGGCTCCTGGTTCAGAGCCGTATGTTTTCTTATGCGCCTCTATGGCGGCAATAGCCAGAGGGTTTTTCGATGTGTCTTTATGGCTCGTCGCATAGACCCCTTCGGCATATCTTCCTGCCACCTTGATAAAAGTGTTATCCTTGACGCCGTCATCGGAGATAAGGAGTGTCTTCAAACCTTTCTTGCGCATCTGCGTGACTATCGAGGCGGCCTCCGGGTGATAACCGCCATATATGACTGCTTCCGCACCCGATTGCTTGATTTTTTGAACTACGGCGGAGTAGTCAACAGCGCCCTGCGTTATTCCCTCAAAGAGGACGACGGCAGCTTTTTTCGAATCCTCGATGTTCCTCTTCGCTTCTTCCGCGAATCCCTTGCCGTAGTCGCCTTTGTCATGCAGGACCGCTATCTTTTTCAGATTGAGATTCTTGACGGCAAAATCTACGGCCAGCTTTGCCTGGTTCTTGTCGTAACCGATTGTCCGGTAAAAGTTGGGATACTTGCCGCTTAATGTGAGCTCCGTATTTGTAGCCGAAGGCGACATCGCTATTACATGACCTTCTTTGTAAATGCCCAGGGCCGCCTTGGTGGCGCCGCTGCAGATATGCCCAAGAACTACATTAACGCCTTTGGAAACAAGTTTCGTTGCGGCGTTGGTGGCGACCTCTGGTTTACACACGTCGTCCTCGGCGAGGACCTCCACTTTCCTGCCGAGGATGCCCCCTTTTTCATTGATGTCCTTTGCCACCAGCTCCGCAGCCCTGGCGCTGGGGATACCGTAGGAAGCTATATCGCCGCTGAGTGGGACGGCGACTCCCAGCTTGATGGTCTCCGCAGCGGAGATTGCAGCGGGCATCATAAAATTCAGGCACGTGATTGCGATAACTGAGACAAGCAGGATACTCGTGAAACGTGTTTTCATGGAATTTCCCTCACGCGTCTTGAGATGTAGTTGGATTATCTAAATTATACCATTTGTTAATGCAAGCACTAATCGACCAAGACGCTTTTGTCATACCCGGATGCTTTTATCGGGTATCCAGTTTTCAAAAATCGGACAAAATCTGGATTCCCGCTCAAAGCCACACGGGGATGGCAGGTGTTACAAGAACCTTGACGCTGAATTCTTTTTGGTTGTCGCTCGCGATCAAGCCCCTGCGAGAGGCCAGCAAGCGTAAAACTGCCGGCTTTACCAGAAGATATTAGTTAGACAATCCGCCCTGGATACTTTTTAATCTACTGGATACCTTAGCCGCATACTTTTTATCCACTTTTGTCAGAATCAGCCCACTGACAATTACAGAAAATTGTTTTTATTCAGCATATTTGTTATTCATTACCCTCCCCGGTATATTTCTTGCTAAATTCAGCAGACGGTACTTTGCTTAAGGAGATAAACGTATAAGAAGTGCAGTCACGATTCTTGGAGTTGTCGCTGCAGGGCGGCCACTATCGCACTGAACAATTCGCGACGGCAATTTTTGCGATAATCACTCGCGAATGAAAGTAGCGTAAAATTCCCACAGCGGAGGAGAAGGAGTTCTTTGGAAAACCGGAATCACTCTGTGATGAAGTCATGTTGTATTCTCATCAGCCTTTTGGTGCTGCACCAAAGTAGGCGAGTCCGCTTCCAGGAGACGTGGGGCATGCAGACGGATGAAAATACGTGTCACTCCGAAAGATGACAACATACAATTTTTCTTGATAATTATATCTTCAAGATGTTAATTGTTTACGGAACTCTTTGATTTTTTTCTTTGTTGTGACAAAGATGAATAGGTTGGGGACAAGGGGCGGTTCAGTACAGTCCTTTCCTTAATTCCCTGCCGCAGGGTGAACGGCATCTTTTCGCTTTTAGATTGCTCCAGTTCGCTTGCAATGACTTGATGAAAAAAAATACAGACGCTAAGAGGTTATCACGTGATGGTTGATTCGGAAGCGGAAAAGAGCGCCCCGTTCAAAAAAATTCTTAAGGTTTTCTCTGGGCGCAGGTGGGTCTGGCTGCTCGCTGCATGTCTTCTCGCCGTCGGGGTTTACGCGTATTTTATCTACTCTGGCCGGATGCCGTCTATCGCAGGTAAACAGGGGACTGCACCTCTGGCTCGCGCTGTCCCGGTTGTCACGGCAACAGCCGCAAAGGGCGACATCAATATTTATCTCACCGGACTCGGCTCGGTCACGCCGCTCAATACCGTCACCGTGAAGAGCCGTGTAGACGGGCAGTTGATGAAGGTTTCGTTTAAGGAGGGAGAGGTCGTGGACAGAGGCGCTCTTCTGGTAGAGATCGACCCACGCCCGTTTGAAGCGCAACTTACCCAAGCCTTGGGGCAGATGGTCCGTGATCAGGCGCTTCTCGCAAATGCCAGGCTCGACCTTCAGCGCTACCATGATCTCGCTGCGGAGGATTCCATCGCCAAGCAGCAGTACGACACACAGAAGTCTTTAGTGCAGCAACTGGAGGGAACCGTCAAGGTCGACCAGGGCCAGATCGACAATGCGAGGCTGCAGATAGTTTACTCGCGCATCACCGCACCCATCAGCGGCAGGATCGGATTGCGTCTCGTTGATCCCGGCAACATCGTTCACGCTACCGATGCGAACGGTCTTGCCGTCATCACACAGCTGCAACCCATAACCGTCATTTTCACGATTCCCGAAGACAACCTTCCCCCGGTGCTCGCTAAGCTCAAGTCCGGGGAGCGCATGCCTGTTATTGCACTCAATCGTGAGCAGACAAAAAAAATCGCCGAAGGATACCTGCTGACTGTTGACAACCAGATCGATCCGACTACCGGTACAGTCCGGCTTAAGGCGCTGTTTCCCAATAAAGAGAACGAGCTCTTCGCAAACCAGTTTGTGAACGCACGCCTGCTTATCGGCGTCAAGAAGGGAACTACAGTGGTGCCCACTGCCACCTTGCAGCAGAGCACCCGTGGGACATTCGTTTACGTGGTGACTCCGGAACTGACTGCGGCAGTGCGTGTGGTCAAAGTCGGCCCTGCCGAGGGCGATAACGTTTCCATCGACGAGGGGCTGTCGCCTGGTGAGTTCGTTGTGGTGGAAGGAGCGGACAGGCTGCGGGATGGCAACAAGGTCGAGTTGCAGGGTCAAGGAACCAACAACTCCGGCAAAGGTAAGTAATGAACCCTTCGCGTATTTTCATCCTGAGGCCTGTCGCGACTACCCTGCTGATGGTCGCTATTCTGCTTGCCGGCTTCGTTGCTTACCGACAGTTGCCTGTCTCCGCCTTGCCGCAGGTGGATTATCCCACCATCCAGGTATTCACTTTCTATCCCGGGGCGAGCCCCGATGTCATCGCTTCATCCATAACATCTCCCCTCGAGCGTCAGTTCGGACAGATGCCCGGCCTCAAACAGATGACGTCAACGAGTTCCGGCGGCAGCTCGGTCGTTATACTTCAGTTCACCCTTGACCTCAGTCTTGACGTCGCCGAACAGCAGGTGCAGGCAGCTATCAATGCGGCCGCCACCTTCCTTCCAAGGGATCTGCCGAACCCGCCGGTCTATAGTAAGGTTAATCCAGCTGATGCGCCGATACTTACCCTGGCCCTAACTTCAGATACAATGTCTCTCCCGCAGGTGGAGGACCTTGCGGACACACGACTCGCCCAGAAGATCTCACAGCTTTCCGGTGTGGGGCTTGTCAGCATCAGCGGAGGGCAAAGACCGGCTGTCAGGATACAGGCAAACCCCACGGCCCTGGCGGCCTACGGCCTGACGCTCGAGGATCTGCGTGCGGTCGTAGCCGCAGCCAATGTGAATCAGGCGAAGGGGAGCTTTGACGGGCCGCGGCAGTCTTCTATTATCGGCGCCAACGACCAACTCCTATCGAGCAAAGAGTACAGACCTCTCGTAGTCGCCTATCGCAACAATGCCCCCGTGGTACTTTCCGACGTTGCCGATGCCATCGATGATGCGGAGAACGTAAAGCTTGCGGCATGGATGAATGATGCTCCTGCGGTGATCGTCAATATACAGCGGCAACCGGGCTCTAATGTCATCGAGGTTGTCGACCGCGTCAAGAAGCTGCTGCCGCAGTTGCAGAGTTCGCTTCCTTCCGCCATTCAGGTTTCCATCCTTACGGACCGCACGACGACAATCCGCGCATCAGTGCACGACGTGGAGTTCGAATTAATGTTGGCGGTGGCTTTGGTCGTAATGGTCATCTTTCTGTTCCTTCGCACCCTGTCGGCAACATCCATCCCGAGCGTTGCTGTCCCACTTTCTTTAGTCGGCACCTTCGGGATCATGTATCTTTTGGGGTTCAGCCTGAACAACCTGACGCTGATGGCCCTCACAATTGCGACGGGCTTCGTGGTGGATGACGCCATCGTCATGATCGAAAATATTGCCCGGTACATAGAGCAGGGCGACCCCCCGCTGGAGGCGGCCCTCAAAGGTTCGGAGCAGATTGCCTTCACCATCGTGTCTCTGACCATCTCCCTTGTCGCCGTTCTTATTCCGCTTCTCTTCATGAGCGATGTGGTGGGGAGGCTTTTCCGTGAGTTTGCCATCACCCTCGGCATTACGATCCTGATCTCCGCAGTGGTTTCGCTTACGTTGACGCCGATGATGTGTGCGCGATTGCTGAAACACAAACCGGAAGATCAGCAGAAGAGGCTCTACCGCGTATCGCAACATATGTTCGACCGGATAATTGCGGCCTACGGCAGGACTCTTAAGTGGGTGCTGCAGCGCCAGACGGCAACGCTCATCGTGGCGGTGGCAACCCTCGTTTTCACTGTTGTCTTGTATATTGTCATACCGAAAGGTTTCTTCCCCGTCCAGGATACCGGGCTTATCCTCGGCATTTCGGAAGGGCCGCAGTGGACATCGTTTCAGGCAATGGCCGAGAAGCAGCAGGCCCTCGCACGGACGATCCTCCGCGACCCGGCCGTGCAGGGCCTGTCCACGTTTATCGGGGTGGATGGAACCAATACGACTCTGAACGGCGGCCGCGTCCTTATCAACCTGAAGCCGCTCTCAGAGCGCGATGCGAGCGCGAGTGAGATTATACGCCGCCTGCAACCTGAACTCGCGAAACTCAACGGAATCAACGTCTACATGCAGCCGGTTCAGGACCTCACGGTCGAAAGCCGCGTGAGCCGCACGCAGTACCAGTACAGTCTCGAAGACCCGAATGCCGACGAGCTCGGCCTTTGGACTCCGAAACTTGTTGACGCGCTGCATGAACTTCCGGAACTCCGCGACGTAAGCAGCGATCAGCAGAACCAGGGATTGCAGGCCTCGCTTGTGATTGACAGGGCTACGGCGTCACGGCTTGGAATTACCCCGCAGCTCATCGACGATACCCTCTACGACGCCTATGGCCAGAGGCTGGTATCAACGATGTTCACACAGTTGAACCAGTATCGAGTCATCCTCGAGGTCAAACCGGAATTCAAGGTGCATCCCGAAAAATTGGGCGACCTCTATGTCCGAAGCGTCGGCGGCGGGCAAGTACCCATCGGCGCGTTCACCCAGTTCAAGGAAACCCTGGGTCCGCTTATCATCAGCCATCAGGGGCAGTTTCCGTCAACAAACCTCTCCTTCAATCTCGCGCCTAATGTATCCCTTGGGGATGCAGTCAAGGCAATTAATTCCACCACGCAGAAACTGGGAATGCCAGCGAGCATCCGGGGGAGCTTCCAGGGCACTGCCCAGGCCTTCCAGTCATCGCTCGCTAATGAGCCCATCTTGATCCTCGCGGCGCTGATAACGGTTTACATCGTCCTCGGAGTGCTTTACGAGAGTTACATACACCCCGTCACGATCCTCTCCACACTGCCTTCCGCAGGGGTGGGAGCGCTTCTTGCCCTGATGATATGCCGCACGGAGTTCAGCGTCATTGCCCTCATCGGCATCATCCTCCTTATCGGCATCGTGAAGAAGAACGGTATCATGATGGTTGACTTTGCCCTGGCGGCGGAACGCAATGAAGGGAAAAGCCCGGAAGACGCCATCTATCAGGCATGTCTGCTCCGGTTCCGGCCGATCATGATGACAACCATGGCGGCGCTCCTCGCGGCGCTGCCTTTGGCAATCAGCACCGGCGTGGGCGCAGAGCTTCGCCGCCCCATGGGCATTTCAATCATTGGTGGTCTCGTTTTCAGCCAGATACTCACCCTGTACACAACGCCGGTAATATATTTGTGGTTTGACCGGCTGGCGCTGCGCTTCAGGAGGCCCCGCTCCCTTCCGGAATATGACGAGGAAAGCAAACAATGATCGGAGCAAATTTCTCAGCCCCCTTCATCAGGAGGCCGGTGGCGACGACCCTTCTGACCATAGGAATGGTTCTCGCCGGGCTGATCGCCGTTCGTTTGCTTCCTTTGTCTCCTTTGCCGCAGGTGGACTATCCGACGATCTCCGTATCTGCTGTCCTGCCGGGGGCGAGTCCGGAGACAATGGCAACATCGGTGGCAGCGCCGCTGGAGCGGCAGTTTGCGCATATTGCGGGCGTCGCCGAGATGACGTCGACCAGCTACCTCGGGTCCACATCCATCGTCCTGCAGTTCGACCTGGACCGCAACATCGATGGAGCAGCCCGTGACGTCCAGGCGGCCATCAATGCGGCCCGATCCTACCTACCTGCCGCGCTTCCCTCGAACCCGACCTATCGCAAGGTAAATCCTGCGGAGGCGCCTATCCTCATTCTGGCCCTTACCTCTGATACGGTCGGAAGGGCACAGATGTACGACGCGGCATCGACTATCCTCCAGCAAAAGATCTCTCAGGTGGAAGGCGTCGGACAGGTAATAGTTGGCGGCGGTTCATTGCCCGCGGTGCGCGTGGAGTTGAATCCCCTGTCCTTGAGCAAGTACGGGATCGGTCTTGACGCTGTGCGCACTGCCCTTGCCAACACCAACGTGAACCGGCCGAAAGGACAACTGGCAAACGGCGAGAAAACATGGGAGATCAAAACGAATGACCAGATGTACAAGGCGGAACTGTACCGTCCGATTATCGTCGCCTTCCAGTCGGGGGCGGCGGTAAGACTGTCTGATGTTGCCGATGTGCAGGATTCGGTCGAGGACATACGCAATGCGGGCCTGGTAAACGGCAAACCCGCCGTGATGGTCATCCTGTTCCGTCAGCCGGGGGCAAATATCATCGAGACCGTGGACCGCGTCGTTGAACTCCTGCCGCAGCTTGAAGCGTCCATTCCCGGAGCAATCAATCTCTCCGTCGTTCTCGACCGGACAACTACGATCCGCGCCTCTTTGAAGGACGTAGAGCGCACCCTCGTCATTTCCGGCATACTCGTGATCCTGGTGGTCTTCGCGTTCTTGCGGCACGCGCGGAGCGCCCTCATACCGAGCATTGCCGTACCCGTGTCGCTCATCACCACCTTCGGGGTCATGTATCTCTGCGGCTACAGCCTCGATAATCTTTCTCTCATGGCGCTGACAATTGCCACGGGTTTTGTCGTTGACGACGCGATTGTCGTCCTCGAAAATATCACGCGTCACCTGGAAAAGGGCGTTCCTTCCCATCAGGCCGCCTTGCTCGGTGCGCGGGAGATCGGCTTCACCGTCCTTTCGATCAGCGTTTCCCTCGTGGCGGTTTTCATCCCCATCCTGCTCATGGGAGGGATGCTGGGCAGGCTCTTCCGCGAATTCGCAGTGACGCTCTCCGCCGCCATCATGGTGTCTCTCGTGGTCTCGCTTACGACCACGCCCATGATGTGCGCCTACTTTCTGAAAACGGAAAAGGCCCGGACACACGGACGGCTGTTTAATTTAAGCGGGCGTCTGTTTGACGGAATGCATCACGGTTACGAGAGAAGCTTGTCCTGGGCGCTGAAACACCCGCGACTCATGCTTTCCTTAATGCTCTCCACAGTAGTGATCAGCATCGTGCTGTTCGTCATCGTCCCGAAGGGATTCTTTCCTCAGCAGGATACGGGCCGCCTGACAGGCACAATACTCGCGGCACAGGACATATCGTTCCAATCGATGAGAGAAAAAATGGCGGCGATTGTCGACATCATCGGGAAGGACCCCGCTGTGGACACGGTTGTCGCATTCACCGGCGGCTCCGGCGGACGGGCGACGACTAATACGGGACGGATGTTCATCGCCCTGAAACCCATAGAGCAGAGGAAGCTCAGCGCCGACCAGGTAATCGGAAGGCTTCGCAAGAAAATCAGCAGCGTTCCGGGAGCTCCTGCATACCTCCAAGCCGTACAGGACGTGCGCGCCGGGGGACGGATGGGCGGAGGACAATACCAATACACACTCCAGGGGGAAAACCTGATTGATCTCATGACATGGTGCCCCCTTATAGAACGGCGATTGCGTGAGGTTCCCGGCATTGTCGACGTGAGCAGCGATCAGCAGAATCAGGGATTGCAGGCCTCGCTTGTGATTGACAGGGCTACCGCGTCACGCCTGGGCATCAGCCCGCAGGTGATCGACGATACCCTTTACAGCGCCTTCGGCCAGCGGCAGGTCTCGATCATGTATACGCCGTTGAATCAGTACCATGTGGTGATGGAGGTGGAGCCGCGTTTCTGGCAGCGTCCGGAGACGCTCCGCTATATCTATGTGTCGTCATCGACGGGGGCGCTCGTTCCCCTGAGCGCCTTCACCCATTACGATATGACGCAGACCGCTCTCGCAGTGAGCCACCAGGGACAGTTCCCGGCGGTGACGCTATCGTTCAACCTCGCGCCGGGGCTGGCCTTGGGAGACGCAGTGAAAGCCATCGACTCCGCCACGCGGAAGATGGGATTACCTTCAAGCATTCACGGCAGCTTTCAGGGGACGGCCCAGATCTTTCAGGCGTCCCTCGCCAATCAGCCTCTTCTGATCCTTGCCGCGCTGGTAGCGGTCTATATCGTCCTTGGCATATTGTACGAGAGTTACATCCATCCGCTTACCATTCTCTCCACCCTGCCGTCGGCGGGTGTCGGGGCATTCATAGCCTTGCTGATCTCGCGTACGGAGCTGACCATCATTGCCCTCATCGGGCTCATCCTGCTCATCGGCATCGTGAAGAAGAACGGTATCATGATGGTGGACTTTGCCCTGGCGGCGGAACGCAATGAAGGGAAAAGCCCGGAAGAGGCCATCTATCAGGCGTGTCTGCTGCGGTTCCGGCCGATCATGATGACAACCATGGCGGCGCTGCTCGGGGCGCTGCCCCTTGCTATCGGATTCGGCGTCGGATCCGAGCTCCGCCGTCCCCTTGGCATCGCTATCGTCGGCGGGTTAATTTTCAGCCAGATGCTCACGCTCTATACGACTCCGGTGGTATATCTCTATCTTGATCGCCTGCGGCTCCGCCTGGAAGGAAGAAAGGCGAAGCGGAGGCGACTGACTATCCACAATGTGGTTGCGGGGGCGCCGGATGTGCGCTGATGAAATTCGGACGGCACGTGCAAAAAAATTCGTTGTTTGCAAGACTCCGTCTTGGTAAGATGAACCGTCAGAAGGAACAACATATGATCCATGCGACATCAGGTTATCAGGAATGGGTAAAGCCGCGCAGCCTTGCAATTGCAGCCGTTGCAGGGATGCTTGTCATTTTCACGGCCTGCGCTGTCGGACCCGACTATGTGAAACCAAAGACCGAAGCGCCCCCCGCCTATAAGGAGGCGGCCGGGTGGAAGGTGGCAGAGCCGCAGGAGGCCGCCGTTCGCGGAGCGTGGTGGAAGATATTCCAGGATCCCCAACTTGACGC
>Ga0187878_1001192_pt1 | contig 26334 bp, 20 predicted proteins | sample June2016WEW_17_1_FD_132979 | JGI IMG/M metagenome (GOLD analysis project Ga0187878, IMG submission 132979) | Peatland microbial communities from SPRUCE experiment site at the Marcell Experimental Forest, Minnesota, USA - June2016WEW_17_150 | ecosystem: Environmental > Terrestrial > Soil >...
CACGACGGGTCGGGGACGGGGAGCTACACGAGCAGCCTGACGGGGCTGACCGCGGGCACGACGTATCATGTCCGGGCCTACGCGACAAACTCGTCGGGGACCGGCTACGGGAGCGATGTCACACTTAAGACTGTGCCTGAACAAAGTAGGACTCTGGCTACACAACGGGCTGCAGAACGCGGAAGAGGAAAACAGAAAATCGTCAAATAAGCCAACGCTGATGCGAAAGTCAGTTTTCCTCTTCGGCAAAAACGATCTGGCACTAGTTCTGCATCGGGTTCTTTCTGGGAGTATCTTCGGTCAAGCACAACATTGTCTGTAGTGACTCAGCCAGACGAATAAGAGCAGAAAAGCTCGAATTCCTGTCTTATTGATTGCTCAGCCGCTTTCTACGTTCCATGAGAACTGCGCCCCATCCCGATAAGTTGACGGTTATGTAAGGCAACTTCATGAGGGGGCGAAAAAGAAAATTAATGCTGTCAATGCGTACAGGACTCTCCCCAATAAATAGGGCGGATTTATGGTAACCTCTTTTTTTTCTATAAGATGTATGCGATTCCATATGGAATCGCAAAAATGGACGAACTTTCATCCTCGAAATATCTTCTTGACAATCGATTCCTAATTTTAATAGAATCAACTTCATCCGGAATTACGTTGATTTCGGAAAATATGATTTTGATCGATTCTCGTGTCGATCTCTCATCCCATCGGCGGTAGCCTGCCATTCGTATAACGATCCGGCCTCGTTATTGTCTTATATAAGTAACAATTAATTGATCATTAGTGTCTTTCATAAAAGACATATAAAGAATGGTAGCTTTACCCAAAATCTTCCTTCCCCCCCAATCCCGCGACGACGGAATCAAAAAAAGAGATCTTCAAGGTTCTCATTAAGGAGTTTCATGGGGGGGGAGGAGCCGTCCCCGGGCCATTAGCGATGATCATTATTCCGGCTTATGTCGCGGTATATCTCGCGACCTCGAAACATCAACTAAGGGGCAGACATGAAAGAAACAACCGCCCGCACAGGACCAGAATTGTCGATCGTCGTATCGGCCTACAACGAGGAAAACAATATAGCGGCCCTGGTCGCAGCTCTCACCGATACACTGGAGACAGTTGGCGTCCCCTACGAGGTTATCCTTGTGGACGATGGCAGCACGGACAGAACCTGGGAGGCAATCCAATCGGCGTGTCGTAACGATCCGCGGATCCGCAGCATTCGTCTGTCCCGCAACTTTGGCCAGCAAAATGCGATGTTCGCTGGACTTCATTACGTCCGGGGGCGCGCGGTGATCACCATGGACAGTGATCTGCAACATCCGCCAGCGACTATACCGCAACTCTACAGCGCCTGGCTCGAGGGCTACCAGATCGTCGAGACGGTCCGCAGCGAGAGCGAGGATGTCACGTGGTTCAAGCGCACCACATCGCGATGGTTCTACAAGGTGTTCTCCGCACTTTCCGGGATCCCTATGTCGTCGGGAACATCCGACTTCAGGCTCATGGACGCCCGGGTCGTCGAGGTCGTCCGCGAGATGAAAGATGCGGATCTGTTCCTAAGGGGGATCGCCCACTGGGTCGGCTTCCGCCGCAAAGCAGTCCCTTTTCAGGCAATAAACCGCCAAGCGGGGGAGTCTAAGTACAACCTCGCGAGGATGATCAAGTTCGCAGTCTCATCGTTGATCTCGTTCTCGACTATTCCACTTCGTTTGGGCATCTGGATCGGGTTAGCCACCAGCCTGCTGGCTTTTCTTGAGCTGATCTACATCCTTATAGTCTATATACGGGGAAACGTCGTGCCTGGCTGGGCTTCTACGCTGGCCCTCGTCTCTTTTTTATTTGGCATCCTGTTTCTCCTCGTGGGTATTATCGGCGCCTACCTCGCCAGCATATTCGAGACGCTGAAAAACAGGCCACGCTTTCTGGTTAGCGATACCGAGGGTTTCTCCGATGAATGACCGACAGGGCGCTTGGCACCTTCGGCTAACATCGGCACGTGTTGGCCTGGACGGAAGTTTCCTGCGGTTTCTGCTCGTGGGCGCAACGAACTTATTGATCAGCTACTCGGTGTTCCGGGGGCTACTGCTGATCCCCGTCGATGTGGCCGCCAAGGCTGCGATTTGCCAGTTAGTCAGCTTCGGTGCCGGAATCGCTTGGAGCTTCGTCTGGAATCGGCGCTTCACCTTCCGCAGCCGGGGGCGTGCCATCACCCAGGCGCGCCGTTTCATCTCGTTGCAGATCGTCCTCGCCTTAACCAGCGCCGGGCTGATTGGCCTCCTCGTCGACCATCTTGAATTAAATCCGTCGGTTTCTTGGTTCCTGGTCATGGGCGTTTGGGCTGTTGTCAATTACGTTCTCTGTCGAGGCTGGGCTTTCCGCTAAAGAACGCAAAGAAAATGCGCGGCCCCGTCTCCGAGGAGAAAAAATGATCCGCAAATTCATGCAGCGACGGCCCGGCGCTTCATTCCTGGTCGTGTTTGGCCTAGCCCTGATCATGAGGGTTACGCTCCTATTCACGTTCTCCGCCAACTTGCGTCACGATTCGGCAGCCTGTTTTGGCTCGGCCGCACTGGGATTCGTACACGGTCAGGGGCTAACGACTAGTGTTGTTGAGATCAAGCGACTCAATGGACTCCGCGATAATGTGTCCGGCGACTATTACGCCCTCCATTCCGATGGAGACAGGCAGCCACAGACTGAATTCCTGCCCGGCCCCGCCTTCCTCCTGGGCATCCTCTGGAAAATTACGGGGGTCCACAACTATGCTCCGTACCTCCTTCTGCAAGTGATCCTTGAGTCTCTGCTCATCGCCACAGCATCGGTCTTGATCGTCCGCCGGCACGATTTGCTGGGTATTGCAACGACAGCTTTCCTCATTATCGACTTAGTCGCCATCAAAAGAACGCTCATGATGGGCTACGATTTCTGGCCGCAGTTTGGTGTCCTGGTCTATTTTGCCGGCACACTGTGGCTCATCGGCGGTCACCGCAAACTCGGGGGGTACTTCGTTGTCGGGGGAATGCTCGCGGTGGCTGTGTGGTTCCGCGAGATCACAACGTTTCTCCCCTTCGCAGCATCGCCGTTCCTGCTGTTATATCTGATCCGCCGCCAGGGTCTACCGCGTTGCGCCGCCCTTGTCCGTATTAGTCTCCTTTTACTCCCGGTGGTGCTATCCATTTCCCTTCTGTCGAGCTACCGCCTCGACACGACGGGTAACGTGCGGCCGACCCGTTCCACCTTTTGGCACACATTCTTCGCCGGGGTGGGCCAGTTCTCCAACCCTTACGGTGTTGAGAGCAATGACCTGAGCGTCTGGGAACTCGGCAAACGTCTTGATCCGTCCCTCGCGAACAAGAGCCTTTATGAGATGTATTATCTTCCGAACTCGCCCTACGAGTCCGCTCTTCGCACTGAGGCGAAGCGGTTCGTGATGCAGCATCCCTGGTTGTTTTTCCGTAATGCCATCTATCGGGTGGCGATTATGGTATCCCCGCTCCTCTACCGGACCGGCGACTATCTGCCGCCCCGGCTCGGCCGATTGCTTTGGCCAATAGGGGTGCTTTTGATTCCACTGTGGGGTATCGGGATAGTCGAGCTATGGCGACGGGACCGTCTCCTGTTCGCGGTCATGGCCGGGATTTATGTCTACTTCTTTGTGGCGTTTGGATGGTTCTATGTTGTCGGCCGGGTCATCCTCCCGTTCCTCTTCTTGAACGTCCTAGCTTATATGGCGGGCATCGGACGCCTCGCTCAAATTCACCCGTTACGGGGAGGTGGTAGGCAGGCGTTGACCTGATCGGGATCAGATCGGCTGGAGCGTTTCGTATAGGAAGGACGGGGTGTAATAGGCTAGCTTGTTAGGAACTGTATTCAGCAATTTCTCCCATAAGTTCCTTAGGCTGTTGATCCGATTGCTTGATCCTTCAAGTGTTCACGATGTCCTTACGGCTACCAATAATGATTTGAAATACGTCGAACGGGCCGAGATCATCCGCAAGAAAGGCACCAACCGCAGCCGCTTCTTCCGCGGCCAAGCGGGCAAGTGTACCTGGGTGGGCATTGGTTCCAGCTATCTTCCTTCGGATATCCTGGCAGCGTTCCTGTACGCTCAGTTGGAGGCACGTGAGCAGATCCAGAAGAAACGTAGAAGGAAGTCGTATGGCTTATGTCTTGAAAGTAGCTCGACAAGGTTGGATCAGCTCTCCGCCCCTTTTTTGGGGCAAGACTCGGCGTTCAGGTTGTGACGCAACGAATAAGGGGGATTGATCGCATGTTTACACGATTCCAGATTAAGCCCGCCATAGTAGTTTTGCTTCTCATCCTGTTTAGCTTGGCTCTCAACTGCTGGCGATTAAACAGCTTTCCAAAGGTCTGGGTTGATGAACCTTGGAGTTCCATTGCATCCTATCACTTAGTGACAGAGGGGGTCTTGCGGAATGATGTGCTATCGGCGCGAGATTACAGTGGTCAAATTATGTTAGCACCTATACTGGTTCAAAGCCTTGCCATTGCTCCGGTCTTTGCCTTGGCCGGCCCTGGCGTTTGGCAGGCAAGGCTGCCTTCCGTCTTGATGGGAGTGCTTGTGGTTGTACTGACTTTCTTGCTCGCAAAGCGCTATGGCACTGCAATCGCGGTGGTTTCATCCGTTTTTGTTGCCTTTGACAACCTGATCTTTGTTACTGCGCGCACAGTACGGCAAGAGATCTTTGTGGCAGCATTTGCTCTATGCGCATTCCTGTTACTATTTAGCGAATCTAGCAACGAACTTAAGAAGGTACGAATTTTCTTGGCTGGGATAGTTTCAGGAGTTGGCCTATATATTCACCCCAACTTTTTCTTGGTGGCAGTTAGTTTATTGTTTATTAATATGTTACTTTCCAAATCAGGACGGAAGGCCCGTAGCTCTTTGTGGCTGATCTTCGGCATGGCACTGGGAGTGCTGCCTTACGTTATATATGTTGTGCATTGGGATATGGGCACCGGTTTCCGAGTATTACAAACCCAATTGATGGACGGGGCTAATATGATCGCTCACACAGGCAGGTTTTTGTCGAGCACTTGGGGACGAGAACTCGAGCGGTATGCATCGTACATCTTTTTCCCTTACCGTTTGCTTATATTCTTTATGCAGTCGGCAGCCGTGATTTTTGCTTTACGGCGTCGTGATAGATTAGATAAAGCGATCTTAATCATAATATTTGTTCATCTTGTTCTGTTCCCACTGCTGATTTCGCATCGGACCTCACGTTACCTAACGGTACTAATGCCTTTTATGGCGATTCTCGTCGTTAAGATGGTATGGAATATCGCTGGCTGGTCCTTTGGCATCAGTTGGCATGACTCATGGTCTGCCATCAAGAAGCTGCGATTTAGTGCATTAGGAGCAATAGCACTGGCTATGGTGTTTTTCGCGAATCAGTTGGGGGGCGATGCATGGGCCATGCGGCGAGCTAATAATTGCGGTTATTCGCCATTCATAAAGCAGATTCGAGAAATTGTGCCCCCTGATGCGAGGGTATGGGGCACCATGACTTTCTGGTTCGGCTTTTATGACCACCCTTATCGCACACAATATTCGGATGATCTGGTGAGTTTTCAACCAGAGTATGTCATCCTGTACGATAACGATATCTGGGGGAATCGTACTGGCGTAACGGGGCGCGAAGATCCTGAGGCTGCTAAATTGCAGTCGTTACGGAACCAATTGACCGCACTTGTTGCTGAAAGAGGTACCTATGTAGGTGCGGTGCCAAACGCTTGTTATGGGAACATTGAAATCTTTCGCTTAGATTGGAAAAAATGAGTCGGCTTTCCATTTGTGTGATAATGGCGGAGTTCTCTGGCAACCATTTTGATGAGCGCGTGATCAAAAGTATGCAAGCCAAGGCGCAGATAGGTTACTAAAGCTGTTGATCCGATGGCGCAAAACTCTTGCTTCAATCGACGGGACTCTTCGAGTGCTACGATTCCCAGCGTCGGTCGAACCAGATTGGCCATGTCTAGCGAGTCGGAGAGGGGAGGAGTGTCGATAAGGTCAAGCTGACGCCTGGACAGCTTTTACAGTTCTATGATTGAAGAGGCATTCAGTAAACGGAAACGGACATATAACGATCAGACCTCATTGCTGTCTTATATAAACGACAACTATTTAATAATTGTTGTCTTGCATAAAATAAATAGGATCTGAGGTAGCTCAAGCCCACATCTTCCTTCCTCCCCGATTCTGTGCGATGGAATCAAAAAAAGAGATCTTCAAGGCACTCATCAAGGAGTTTCATGGGGGGACCCCTCCTCGTATCATCAAGCGGGACCTGCGGCTCCCGGGCTGGTGCCTGGAAACCGCCCAAGAGGCTCGCTCGGTCCCCCTTCCAGCACGGGCAGTGAATATTATGGGGCCCCGCTGGGCCGGGAAGACCTACTATCTCTACCAACTCATGGAAAACCTAGGCGGACGGTCCGAATCCCCGATACCCCGGACACGCGTCTTATACATCAACTTCGCGGATGACCGCCTGCTCCCTCTTAAGGCCTCTGAACTCTCCTTGCTCCTCGACGCCTACTTCGAGCTCTACCCGGACAATAGGGAACAGTGCGTTGCTATCTTCCTCGATGAGATCCACAATGTCGAAGGTTGGGATCTTTTCGTCCGCCGCCTCCTCGACAAACAGAACTTCCGCGTCTTCATCACCGGATCCTCATCGGAGCTTTATACGCAGTCCCTGGCGGGGCATATCCCAGGGCGTATCGTCTCCTTCCAACTCCTGCCCTTGAGCTTCGGAGAGTACCTGGCCTTCAGGGGCGTCGTTCTCGCCGACGATTCCGCCACTTCGAGTGAGAGGTACAAGATTCGATATTTGCTCGACGAATACCTCATCTATGGCAGCTACCCGGAGGTTGTCCTCTCCGAACTATCTGCCAAACTGCGAATCCTTAAGGATTATTACGACATCCTCGTTTATAAGGACATGGTCGAGTGCTTTGCCATCCGCAACATCGGCCTCCTCAAAAGCCTGCTTAAGCATCTTGTCACCCACGTGGGCTCCGCAGTGTCCCTCAACGCCTACTACCTCGGGCTCCTGCCCGGCTGCCGCGTCTCCCGGGAGACCATTATGGAGTACGTCTCCTATCTTGAGCAGAAGGACCTCATCAGCCTGGTCCCCCTGTTCTCGGAATCGGAGAAGGCCCGGCAGGTCAACCCGCGCCGGGTCTTCTGCCTCGACAACGGCCTTCGGAACGCCGTTTCCTTCCAGCTTGCCGAAGATGAAGAGCGCCTGGCGAAAAACGTCGTTTTCCAGAGGCTCAAGAGAACTGGTGCGCAGGTCTACTACTGGAAGGACAAAGGAGAGCTGGACTTCGTCACTAGCGGGGACGGCAAGCTCCGAGGAATCAACGTCTCCTACGGTCGGGAACTGGATGCCTCGGTTTCGAAGCCGATGTTGGAATTCCGGCGCGCGGCCGGCAGACGGGACACGGACCTGGCAGTCATCACAAAGGACACGGAGAAGATCGAGGACGGCGTGAAATATATCCCTCTATGGAAATGGCTGCTCGCTGAACATTAGGGGAGTTTTGTCGGCAGTGAGCGAGATAGGATTATATGCTTAGCCAGAGTATTAGAAAATCATTCAGGCCGAATGGTTTACGATTTCAGATAATAGCGGGATGTGGTTTAGGCTTGATATTCGGTATTGCATGTCTAAAGATTTCTGTCTTACTCGTATTTGGAATGCTGGCAGCCGCTCTCTTTATATATGCCACACTCAAGCGACCTGAGATAGCGCTCCTGGGAATCCTAATTGCTACGTCGAGTATAGTGTTTGAAGAGCAACTGCCCTTAGTATCCTTGGGCGGTAAAAGTTTACATATCCCAGATATCTTGCTTCTAGGATTATTGGGGCTTATTGCTGTCCGCTGGTTGGTGAAGCCGGAGTTCAAGATCGTACGAACGCCGCTCGACCGACCACTTCTTATCTTCTATGGGATAACGCTGCTATCGACCTTTTTTGCGATATTCCGATCGTCAGTGGATATCGTCGATGCTATAAGAGCGATTCGGGTATTATCTTATTACCTGACCTTCTTTATTGTCACCAATCTGGTGAGGGAAATCCGCCAACTCAACTTCCTATTGAACGGCCTTTTTCTTCTAGCGACCATTGTTGCCGCGGCGATGGTCGTGCAATTCTTTCTTGGCCATACGGCTCAGCTTTTGCCGGGTCGCGTTGAAAGCTTGGGCACTCGGGGTGTTTCTTACGAGGACATTACGCGAATACTCCCCCCGGGCGTATCAATCCTCCTTGTTTCGTTTTGTGCGTTCCTCTGCATCTTGGCTCTGGGAAAAATCAAATCATTGAAATGGCTAAAATTCCTTCAATGTGGCTTATTGGGAATAGCGCTCCTATTTACCTTTCTCCGTAGTTATTGGGCGGCGCTGATAATCATTTATTTTCTCTTGTGGTATATTTTCAGAGCTAACGACAGGCGACGACTTATCAGGTGGGGTTTATTGACCATATTCTCGGCTGCTATGATTCTGCTAGTAATATTCAGCGATCCGGGTTCACGGGCGGCGAGGTTGGCAGGCGCATCCATGGATAGGTTGAAGACAGTGGCGAAAAGCGGAACATATCAAGGCGAAGATGACTCCCTGAACTGGCGAAAAATTGAAAATCGATACGCTTTTTCGACTATTGCGTCACATCCGTTGATAGGCCTGGGAATGGGTGCCAGATATAGACCGCTGGATTTCAGAATTGACCAGCGAGATCCTAGTCGTCGCAGCTTCGATTTTAGGGGATATATTCACAACGGTCACCTTTGGATTCTATTACAATCGGGTCTGATTGGATACCTAAGCCTGATGTGGCTGTCATTTGTTTTTCTAAATCGTGGGTTTAGATTCTGGCGGAGCATTGTCGACGACCAGCTGAGAGGAGTTGCCTTGGGTTTTACCCTTGTTTACTTGGCAGTCTTAATTGGTGCATTAGTTAACCCAACGTTCATGCAGTGGAACTGGGCTCCGGTTATTGGCACGGTCATGGGTATTAACGAGGTTATTCTGAGAGAAGTCGCGCCGGAGACATCAATAGCTTGATCAATTGTTCAAGTTTCCTCTGACTATTTTATACTGATGACAGGACTCTGGTACTTTTTCCATATGAAGAGACAAGAGAATGCAATAGGGGGAAATAAAAGAGTGGATTCTATCTATACTCTTTTTTAAATCTAATCGCGAGAATCAAAAACCTTTATGAATAAGACCTTTATTTCCAGCTTTATAAAAGGCGTAGCATCAAGAAGCGTCGGGACATTTTTCCAGATCTTTATTGGGATTCTGAGCTTATCCATAGCCGCTCGGTTTATTCCAAGGAGTGAATTTGGCGTTTATGTGCTAATTCAAGTCATTGCGTCTATTTTCCTGTTGGTAAATAGCTTAATTCTCAATAATATATCGATCGCAAAATATATCGCGGAAACAGACGGCGCTTCAAGATATGCTGCCGTAAACACATCCATAATAATAAACATTTTTGTATCCACAATTTTGATTATCTTCATATTCTTTGCGAAATTAATGTTTCCCAGCCTATTCGCTTCAAATCAGCTATCCAAATATATAATATTTATTCCTCTTATATATTTGTTCTTAGCATTTGATCAACTTTTCCAGAAAATCCTGCAAGGATTTCAATTATATTTAAGAATGGCGATTTCCGAGATATTACATACATTGATAAGAATTATTTTTATCATAATATTTTTAATTTATCTGAAGCTGAGTATTTACGGGCTGTTTTATGCGACAATTCTTTCTTATTTATGCTCGTTGACTTATCAATACTTGACTATTCGAATACATAAACCATTTAAGTTTCATTATGTCTTATATCGTCAAATGTTTCGATTCGGATTTCCTCTAGGGCTCAATGATGTGCTCGGATTCATTTTTCAGAAGACCGATAGGTTATTAATCGGCGCGATTCTGAATACAACAGGAGTTGCGTATTACGAAATGGCCTCGAAAATTCCTGATAGTTCCAGAGGTATGTTCAATTCATTTATCGAAGTCTATTTCCCCAGCCTCGTCGGACTCTTTGCCCAAAAAAAATATCGAGAAGCAGAGAAAGTGCTAAACAATTCTCTACGTTTGATTTCTTTTTTATGTACTCTCGTCGTATTATTCTTATATCTATTTCAGAACGAGATCACGACGGTTCTTTTTACGAAAAAATACATCGAAAGCGCGCCCGCGATGCCGATATTAATGCTCGCTCTTACCATTGCCTTAATTGGGACGATTATGGGGACATCGTTGGTTGCCGTCGGCCAATCCGACAAGCCGGTAAAAGTTAATATCATCCGCGCCGGAACGAGCGTTATGATAAATTTATTTATGATTCCAAGGTTCGGCTTTATGGGAGCTGTTTATACGACGCTGCTGTCGATATGTATGGCCACGCCGCTAAATGCTTGGTTTCTTAAAAAAGCTAAAATAAAACTGGAAATATCTTTAGCTATCAAGCCAATTGCCGTTTTGTTGTCATGTTCAATAGCCCTGGCTATTTTCGGACTTCGGTCAGTTATCTTTAGATTAGCAATGATCCTCTTATTCACAATTATTTGCTTTTGGTTGGGCATCATAAAAAAAAAGGATATCCGCGTTCTTATCAGAGCATTCAACCCGCAGAAATATATTAATTCCATTGAAGAGGATCTTTATTGAGGATACTAATTATCACGCAAATCTATCCGCCCCCTGCACGTGGAGGATATGAACTTAGATGTCAAGAGCAGGCCGAGGAGCTACGGAAGCGCGGCCATAATGTGTTTATTCTTACGTGCCGAGGGAATTCGAGCAATAGAATTAAAGAGAAAGACATCTACCGGCTTTTTTATAAGGACAAAAGAAATATAAATGCAGGATTAAGACACTTGCATGTCTTTTTCGAGATCATGAAACGATACAACCAGCTTAGGAATGCCTGGGCAAATAGAACAAATTATAAAATATGCCGAAAAATAATAAAGAAAATAAAACCCGATATTGTTTATATATGGCAGCTCAACGGCGCTCTAATCAAACCTGTTCTCGCCCTGCAAAAGGAGCGCCTTCCGATCGTATTTAATCTCGGCGATTACTGGCTGAAAGACCTCAAGACCGAAACCGATCTGGAACCCAATATTCTGAAGAAAAGATTCCGTTTGTTCCTCTTGGGTATAAAAGATTTTAGGCGTCTCGATCTTAGATATCTCCTGACGAACAGCCTTTCTCTCCGACAAAAGTACGTTGACGCCGGTTTTAAAAAAGAGAATATCACAGTGATTCCCAGGGGAATTCATTCATCAATAAACCTTGAGCATACGGATTTGGCAAAATTAAACAGAGCGCATAACGATAAGATAAAGCTCCTTTTTGTGGGGAGACTCGTTCCAGACAAAGCTCCCGACATCGCGATCAGAGCCGTGGCTCAACTCGTTCATAAGATGGGTATTGCCAATATACATTTAGACATTATCGGATCGGGCGATAAAGAATATTCGGAAGGACTTCAAAATATTGTCGCGTCACTAAAAATAAAAAATAACGTCCACTTTTTAGGTCAAATCGGACATGACGAACTAATTCCGCGGTATAAGACCTATGATTGTCTGCTTTTCACATCGCGCTGGGAAGAACCCTTTTCCATTGTGCTACTGGAAGCGATGGCTAACGGCGTGCCTGTGATTGCGACAAATTCGGGAAGCGTGCAGGAAATTATCTCTGATGGCATCAACGGAATCATCGTCCCGAAGGATCAGCCGATAGCGCTGGCTAACGCAATCAAAAAGGTAATTCAAGATAATGATTTTACGCAAAAAATCAGGCTCGCCGCCTTGGCAACCGTTCGGAATAATTTCGCGCTTGAAGGAATCATTGATAAAAGCGAGGCGTACCTCCACAAGGTAAAAAAAGAATTTCTTCCCGCTTCGAACGCCTGATTGTCCAAGAGGGAACCCGTGAACTCGCAAAAAATGAAAGAAACCCTTAAGCGATATAAATCGCGCTTCCCGCCTTTCTTAGGACGCTTAGGGGCCGGAATATGGAAAAGCCTCGAGACTCCCTTGGGCGCTCTTTTAGAGCATAGGGCAATCCTAAAAGGTCATAGGATCGTTTGGCCTGTTGCGGAAGTCGCCGATTTTGAAAGCGCTCTCCTTCTAGGGCCCACATCGAGCGATGCGCTTGTCCAAGTCGACTTTACATTAATCAGCCCGGGGACGGAGAGAGCTCAACTCCAAGGACTCGCCGGCAATAATTTTCCCTATCACCCAGGTTATTCCGGATGCGGTGAAGTCATCTCCATCGGGAAGAACATCACAAGATTCCGAAAACGAGACAGAGTCGCCGGCCGAATTCCTCACAAATCTCCCGCCACCGTTCAGGAACAATATTTGTTCCGAATTCCCGATAATGTTTCGCTGGAGCAAGCCGCGTTCATAGAGTTGGGGATCATCGTCCTGCAGGGAATTCATAAGGCTCAAATTCAGCCCGGCGAATCGGCACTTGTTTTAGGACAAGGGCTTATCGGGCAATTGACGAATCGCCTCAGCCGCCTCGCAGGAGCAGCTCCCATCATAGCGGTGGCAAGATCCAGGGCCAAGGAAAAGATCGCGGTGAACGCGTGGGGAGCCGATAAATTCCTTACCACCGACGAATTGAATGAAGCCGGGCCAAGTGATGGTTATGATGTGGTTATCGAAACGACTGGAGACGCCAACATTCTGCCCATCGCCGCCGGTTTTGCTCGGAAGGGAGGACGTGTCATAGGGCTGGGTACGCCAAGAGGTCGCGGGCGCATATCTCTGGGACAGAATGGCGCGCGTCCAGGAGTACGAATCACAGGCGCGCATATATCGGGGATTCCGCAATATGAACGATCGGCTGGATTGTGGACGTATCAGAGCGAAGGCCATCTCTTTCTGGATCTGTTGGCGCGACATAAATTGATGCTTGATGATTTAATAAGTCAAAAAGTCGACCCGGCGGCCGCCAACGGCGTTTATGAATCGTTACTCAGCAATGATCCCGGCATTATTGGAGTGCTCTTCGATTGGAGAGCCTATAGACCGCAACGAATGAAATCTCCTTTCAAAGGATAAGGCATGGCACTAAAAACAATCCCGTCTTTCAGCATCAAGAAGAAATGGCAGAAATGGAGAATCTTATATGATGACGAAGCGATCGACAACCCCGTCGTATCAAAAAAACGGTTGCGCATTGCCGCTGTCGGGGGAGGAGATATAGGAATCAGGAATGCCAATAGCATCCGGGCCGCGCGAGCCGCCGAGCTGGTCGCAGTATGCGACATCGACCCGGAAGTCATCCGGGATCTGGCCAAGCGCTATGACGTTCCGGCAATAGCGGATTATGAGCGTTTGCTTGCCCGCTCCGATGTGGATGCCGTGCTTCTTTCCATTCCCCACTATCTCCATACGCAGATGGCTCTTCAAGCGGCCCTTGCGAAAAAACACGTTCTTCTTGAAAAACCCCTCGCGACAAACTCTCAAGAGGCTACGAAGATCGTAGAGGCCTGCCGAACGGCGGGTGTTAGACTGACAATCAACTTCAGCTTCCGATACCGACCGGCCATCGAATTGGCGCGCTTGTTAATCAAAGACGACACCTTGGGAAAGATCAGCGGGACGCAAATCAATCTATTCCAACTCAAGGGAGCGAAATATTGGGCAGGCGGTTTCACGGGAAGGGCGTCCGGGGACTGGCGCAAATCAAAGGAAAAGGCCGGTGGAGGCGTCCTGATTATCACCATTTGCCATGCTCTTGATTATCTGAGATATTGTACCGGACTTGAGGTGACACGGGCGTTCAGCGAGTATGGAACATACGCTTCCCCAACTGAAGTCGAGGATGCTATCGCGATGTCGTATCAATATGACAACGGCGCTATCGGATCGATCGCGTCTTCGACGTTCTGGCACGCCGACAAACGGGACGAGGTTATTATCTGGGGCACGCATGGTTCTTTGCGAATAGAAGAAAACAACGTTTTGAGATTATGGTCATCCCGGCGGTGGAGAACCTTGGTACCTGGGAAAGAGCATCTTCTAGGTGATTTCCCACAGGTGGATTACACTTCGAAATGGATCGACCGATTCGCTCGAGCTGTCGAAAATGGCCTTCCCCACGAAATCACAGATAAAGACGGCTGGATTAACAATGCCGTCATAGAAGCCGCTTATCGGTCACGGGATCACGGAAGGGCCCTCTCCGTTGATTCATTCCCATGGCAAGAACCTGGATGAAAACGTTAGCCTCCACGCCTTTATCGATTGATTGTCGGGGACTCCAAACCATCGAAAACGTAGCATGGGATATCGGGCTCGTCCGAGAGAACTTCCCGGGGCATAGAAGTGCCCGCAATCGAAATTGGGGATTCCTCATATACCGCGTGTTGCAGAATTCGGTATCTGGCAGTTCGTCGTTTTGCCCTCGGTTCATCGGAGCTATCGGCCCGATCGATGTCGCGCCTCTCGAAGAAACTTGCCTCGGCATTCCCGTACAAAACGCAGACAATTCTAAGAGGGCTCTCATTCAGTTCGTTTTAGCTTGCGGTCTTTCGATACTTGAACAAGCCCAGTTGGAAATGGGTGATACCCTAGTCATTTCCGGAATCAATCCGCTAGCTTTAAGCGTCTTAGCAGCCGCCCAGAGTCACGGCAATTCCCGCATCCTATGCTTGGTGCCGCCATCTGAGGCCCGAGTGGCTTTCAGAGGGAAGGTGGAAAAAACCGTCCTTTTGACAATGGATTTCGCTTATTCCAATTCATTCGATTCTCTTTTCGATGAGTTCCTTGCCTCATCCACGGGGAAGACGGTCTTTATTGACACAACGGGAGATCCCGATCTCGTTTACAGCATGGCCACGAGGCTAAATACATACGGCAGAATGATATTTTGCCGGCAAGACGCCGATTCGAGCGTCATGATGGATATTCGCAGCTTGCATCATCTCAAGTCCGCTCATTTTGTCTATTGGCCGAGAGTCGAAAGTTGCGAAGACATCCTACCGTGGTGTGAGTACATTCTACGGGCCGGTCGGCTTATCGATTATAAGCGACTTGCGGCGCCTATCTCGGATTTATTTCGCTTTTTTTCCAACGGAGAAGACGCGACGATTCGCTGAGCACGCCAAGATCGGAAATAAGGGATAAAAATATTGGCCTAAAGCGGAAATATCGTATCATGAGAGAGCCATAATGATTTCCTGCGACATGAGGCCAGAAGGCAAGCTTGGAACAAACGTTAAGAACTTAGTGTTTATGAATCTGTACAGCCTCAAGATCGGCGAGAAAGGCATCATAGCATAAATGTCAGGGCAGTGGTCACCATGGACGTTGTGCGGGGAACCATCGTCGCCTTAGTCCCTGTAATATATTGAGGCGAATCGAAAATCGCCATCTTGTTTGGGACAGGAGCTTATAGAAGTCACCATGCGTTTGACGAAGATCGCACGGCAGGCGGGAGAACAATAGTGAGTGGAGTTTGTGCTATCGTCCATTGTCAGGCTACCAAACCTGTAGCTCAAGAAATTTTAGCTTCGATTAACAATACAAAGTACATCGCGAATCAAATGGGACCTATACGGGAAAGTACATTTTAAAGAAAGCAATGCGTGGAATACTTCCTGATGAAATAGTCAATCTGCCAAAGTCTCCTTTTGCGGTCCCATTTTGGGAATGGTTGCAGGGGCCTTTGGCTTCCGTCTGCCGGGAGGTATTGTTCTCCGAAAGTACTCGGTCCTCTGGTTACTATGATACTCAACAGGTCGAGACCCTTCTTAAAGATTACTGTGAGCCCTCGGTCCCGCAAAAAGCACTCTCAATAAAGAACCTTTTGTTCTTTGAAATTTGGCGGCATATTGTATTAATCCGGTAAAGGCTTAGAAGCATTGACCCGAAAACTTACACAGGTTCTATCAATGGCATGTGACCGATGCGAATCCTGATTATTGTCGACTATCTGCCTTATCCACTGATTGGAGGAGGTCGAATCCGTATCTACAACCTTCTCCGCCGGGTTGCCAGCCGCCATGAAGTGTCGCTGGCCGCATTTTTAGAAAAACCAGAGGATGCGGAGGGTGTGCTTCACCTACGACAATTCTGCGCCAGGGTAGAGACTGCCAGTTTTCATAAGCGTAGCCGTTTGGCCAAGATACCTGGCATGCTTCGCTATGCCCTAGCGGGCAAACCGCCGGAACTCAAGCTCCTGCATTCTGAAGAACTCGTGGGTAAGATCAGGCAGCTCGTATCCATGGTGGATTTTGACATTGTGCAGATTGAATCGCGCATGGGGTTGTATTTGGAAACACTTTCCCAGAACAGCCGCTGCAAAAGCATCTTGATGTTCCAAAACTTTACCTTTCAGCAAGATAGCCGCGTCTTCCGTGTCGAGCGACGCTGGGATAGGAAGTTACGAGCGCTGTTAAACAGCTTTGCCATGGGTCAATGGGAACCACGTTACGCGGAGCGATTTGATCGTTGCACGACTGTGTCCGAAGCAGACCAAGGCTTGTTAAAAAGGGCAAACCCCCGTTTGCAAGTAGATGTGATCCCCAATGGGGTAGACATCCAGAAGTACCAACGTCTGCCAGCAGAGAACGTTTTGCCCGTCCTGCTGTTCATTGGCAACATGGAGTACCCGCCGTGCGTTGATGCGGTTCTGTACTTTTGCCGGGAGATCTTCCCCCGCATTCGGCGCACGATCGGCGCGGTGGAGTTGTGGATCGTCGGGAGGGATCCGCGGCCTGAGGTGCTGCGGCTTAGTGGCAACGGCATGCATGTCACGGGGCAGGTGGATGATGTGATTCCGTATTACCGGCAGAGCGCCGTCTGTGTAGTGCCCCTGCGCGCCGGGGGAGGCACACGGCTTAAGATCCTGGAGGCAATGGCGCTCGGCCGGCCAGTCGTTTCGACGACCATAGGATGTGAGGGGCTAGAAGTAGTTGATGGTGAACATCTCTTGATAGCCGACAACCCTGAACAGTTTGCTGAGAAAACAGTGCGCCTTCTTACCGATCGGCAGTTATACCAACATATCTCTACTAATGGCAGGCAGTTGGTGGAGACCCGTTATGATTGGGATAAGATCGCCGGGCGGCTGATGGAGGTTTATGCAGAGGTGGTAGCGCAACGTGATTTTCCAAAGCCGATGGTGAGAGGATAAGGCTGCGATGACTGTCCAGCCAATCAGTATCATTGTCTGCACCCATAACCGCGCGGATCTGTTGCCACGGATAATAGGCCAGCTACGCGCTCAGGATTACCCGCGAGATGCTTTCGAGATCATCGTAGTGGATAATTGCTCCACTGACCAAACGCCGCAAGTTGCCGGACGATTCGTCGCTGAGCCAGGGGTGCCTGTACATTATGTGGTTGAAAGCCGCCCCGGCATAACGTTTGCTCGTAATCGAGGGGCTGAAGAGGCCCGCTACCCTTTCCTGGCCTATCTGGACGATGATTGTAGTGTCCGACCGGATTGGCTATCGCAACTTAGGTCCGGCTTTGATCTGGATGAGAGTGTTGTTATTGTGGCTGGGCGGATTATATTGGATTTTGATAAGCAGGAAAAACCCACCTGGCTCGGATCTAAATCAGAACGGTGGTTAGGAGCATATAACCTTCCCGGTTCTCAATCTCGTCTGTTGGAGTTCCCATTATACGTTTGTGAAGCGAACATGGCATTAACGCGAGAGGCTTGGGAAGCCGTAGGTGGATTCCTGGGAATGGATCAGTTTGGCAGCCCTCATGTGGCTGCTCAAGAGATTGGGATTTTGCTCAAGCAGATCGAACAGCAAGGTGGGAAGGTAGCCTTTGTTCCCAGTGCAATTGTACATCACCATCCCGGAATACCAACCCGGCGGTGGATGCTGAGGCGGGCCTACTTGCACGGTGTATCTGATGGTATTTTGGATTATTTTCTCTACCGGCGTTCCTTGCCATCGGTGGCCTATCACACCATCCTCGACACGGCGGCTATGATCGTCTTCTTTGGCTTTTCAGCAGGTTCATTTCTCACGATTGATTTGGCTTCGGCTATGTATCATCTTTTGCGCGCGGCTGCACGTATCGGGAAGATATTAAGCGAAATGCGTTTGGTGGGCGATTGGCCTCGTGTTCGATCATGGACGTCAGCGCACGTGGCCAGGTCAAGACGAGTCGGATTGCGTTGATGAAATTGGAGAAAGGGCACGAAAACGACTACAGCCTAATGGAAGACAAACTAGTTAGTGTAGTTATCCTAACTTGGGAGCGCAAAGACGACGTCCTGGCGGCCGTCCAGTCGGCCTATGATCAGTCTTACCAGAACACGGAGATTATCGTTGTCGACAATGCCTCTACTGATGGCACTGTGGAAGCATTGCGTACAGCATTCCCGGCAATCAAACTTATAGTCCTTGGTCGTAATATGGGCTCGTCAGCGGGCCGCAATCCTGGGATTGTCGCTGCCAAAGGAGAAATCATTTTTCTCCTGGACAGCGACGCCACGCTAAGACGAGATACTTTAAGCAATATCGTACATAAGTTCCAGGGTGCGCCAGAAGCGGGCGTGCTCACCTGCAAGATTCTAAATGCTGCCACCCTGGAATTGGATCCAAATACGTGGATTTTTTCAGAAAAGGACAAAGCAGACCAGGACATTGAATTCCCCAGCTTCAGTTTTTGCGAATGTGGGGTTGCATTCCGCAGGGAGGTCTTTGACCGGGCTGGTCTCTTCTGGGATTTGCTCTTTTTTGGCAGGGAAGGTGAAGAGTTGGGCCTCCGAGTTTTAGACGCTGGCTATAAGATATTTTACTATCCCAAATCCGTTATCTATCATCGAGCGTCGCCGTGGAAACGCGTGGCGGGCGGCAATTGGGAATACTATAATCTCAGGAACTGTCTATATATCTACCTTATTCACTACCCTTGGTGGATGCTTGTTAGCTTTGTGCCCTTGAAAATCGGAACCTCGCTTCTGAGAGGGATCAAACGATGCTACCTGCGCCAAGTGTTTCAAGCTTTGCTTGACGTCAGCCGGCAATTGCCCACCCTGTACAAAAAGAGACGCCCCGTGGCTGATGCCACCGCCCACTATTATCTGAGGCTCCAGCGGGAGCATGGGATCCTGACGTGGAATCTAGCCTCCTGGTTCAAATATAAATATTGAGCTTACTTTAAATGTGCCCAAGTTGTTTTGCGTCACTGTGAGGAGAACTTCTTGACCAAACCCCTGAATATTCTGATGATTTCCCATCACCGACGATCTAGATCTCAGCCGCGATCACACGCCATGGCTAAGCACTTGGTGCAAAGAGGGCATAAGGTCTCCCTGATGGTCATCGCAGAGCACCGCAAAGTTGGTATCGTCGAGTCATATTGGGATGGGGTGCATTTGATCGAGACCCCCGATCTGCTTTGGGGCCGGCTCCGTTCGGGTTGGGACTTGTGGGACCTCTTTCACCGAATTCTATATTTGAGCCGAGACAAGGGCCCGTATGACCTCGTCCACTGCTTCGAAACGCGACCAGCTACGATTTATCCAGCACTGCTCTACTGCCGCCATTACAAGCTCCCCCTAGTGACAGACTGGAACGACTGGTGGGGGAGGAGGGGCCTTGTGAATATAAATCGCCCAATATGGTACCGCCTCTTGTTTGGAGGCGTAGAGACCTACTACGAGGAGGCGTTTCGAAAACGGGGTGTAGGAGTCACTGTGATAGCTTCTGCCCTGAAGAAACGTGCCATAGGACTGGGCGTGCCTGCTGAGCGCATCTGCCATATACCAGGCGGGACCCTCCCAGACTTTTTCCTACCACGGCAAAAGGCAGTTTGTCGCAAACGCGTTGGTATGCCTTTGTCAGCTTTTATCTTAGGCTTTTGCAGCCTGGATTCTCATTTAGATCTAGATATCGTAATGCAATCCTTGTCAATATTGGCCGAACGATATCCTGCAGTCAAGCTCATCATTACTGGTAATCCACACAAGTCAATCATAGAACTAGCCAAGTCTCATGGCGTAGAAGGCAATATTCACCTCACTGGCTTCCTACCATATGAAGAACTGCCATGGGTTCTGGGTTGTGCGGACTTGTTTGTGTTACCTTTTCCGGACAAAGTATATAATTTGGGGCGTTGGCCTAACAAGATTTGTGATTACATGAGCTTAGGACGGCCTACGATTTCGAATCCCGTTGGGGATATCAAGACATTGTTTGAAACCCACGAGATGGGGCTCCTTGCCCACTGGGATCCTGCGGACTTTGCTGAAAAGATCATCTACCTTCTTGAGCATCCTAAAACTGCCGACAAACTTGGAGACAATGCCAGGAATCTCGCCATCACAGTATATGACTGGAAAATCCTTATTCGCCGGTTAGAGGACTTCTATTATAGGCTGCTAGGGACAACGCAGAAATAAGATGATCTGCCCCCCTGCCTGATTATTTTTTATTAACAAAAGAAGAGAGCGGAGTGAATCATGTCTGAAAATGAAATCAAGGAAAAGGTCGTCCCGGGAAGGATCAATTTCCTCGAATACTGGGCGATCATCCTGAAAAGGAAATGGACGATTATTGCTTTCGCCCTTCCGCTTATCGCTTTGGTGACCGTATATTCGTTCTCGGTCAAGCCGACTTATACCGCGAAAGGGACCCTCCTCATCGAGAAGGAGCCGGACATCCTGAGCTTCGAGAAGACCTATCAGCTCGATTCCTTCAACGACGACTATTATCAAACTCAGTCCAAGCTGCTGCAGAGCCGGTCCCTAGCCGATGCGACGATCGAAAAAATGAAGCTTTATAAAAATGAAAAGTTCGCCGGGAAATTGATGACAGGCAACGGTGAGACGAACAAATCCGATTCCACCTTCCGAAGCAAGTTGGTGGACGTATTCCTTGACCGCCTTGAAGTTAGCCCGGTCGGGCAGACCAGGCTGGTTGAGGTCCGATTCAAGGGCCAGGACCCCAACTTTGCCGCCGATACGCTCAATGCTCTTTTCGACTCGTTCATCGAAATGAACGTCCAAGTCAAATATCAGGCGGCAGGGCAAGTCGCGGAGTTCCTGACCGCACAAATCGCGAAGCTTCAAACTGATATTGCTGATAAGGGGCGGAAGCTCCAGGAGTATGGAGCGGAGAAGAATATCGTCTCTCTAAGTGATAAAGAAACAACGATTGTCGAAAACCTGGCCGAGTTTAACCGGGCCCTGACCCAGGCCCAGATCGATAGGGTCAATAAAGAAACATACTACGGCATGATCAGGGGGGTCTCGCCGGAGTCCATCCCCGAAGCGCTCAACAACCCGTTAATTCAACGGCTCAGGGAAGACTACGGCAAATTAAGCCGGCAATACGTGAACATGGAGGAACGGTTCGGGCCTGAATATCCTGAGATGCAGCGGATAAAGACCGAGCTTGAGGGCGCCAGGAAATCTCTTGCCAACGAGTTGGATAACCTGCTTAAAGCCGCTTATTCAGACTGGCAGGCCGCGTTGCGGAAAGAGAAGTCACTCGAGGAGATTTTCAATAAACAGAAGGAAGCGGCCTTCCAGCTCAATAGCAACTCCATCCTATACAACAGCCTCAAAATAGAAGTCGAGAACAAGAAAAGCCTGCTGGAAGCTCTCCAAAAACGCCAGAACGAATCGGGCGTGTCCGCCGAGCTAAAAGGGCTAGGGACGTCCAATGTCCGGATCGTCGACAGGGCCGAGGCGCCGCTTTATCCATCCAGCCCGAAGAAGAAAATCAACATCGCTCTGGCTTTGCTTGTCGGGCTGATCGGGGGTACGGGGCTGGCTTTCTTCTTCGAGCACGTGGATGATTCGATTAAAAACTTCGATGATGTCGATCGATACACCGGATTGCCTGTTCTCGGTGCCGTGCCCGCTTTCAGCCCGGACGGTTTCCCCGGAGCGAATAGCTCGGGGGGCGGTAAGAATCGAGACAGAAATAAGCCAGCTAGAAAGACCAAGGCAGAGAAGAATGCCCGCCGGAACGTGGACCTCCATTCTCGGTCGACCCGCACCCAAAGAGATCTCAATGCGGCCTCGGCGCTTGCGAACAGGGAAGCGGCGGCGAGTTCATCCCGGCCGGGAGAAAATTCCGAGGCGGCCGGCGATTCGATCGAGCTCATTGCATTCCTTTCGCCCGCATCCGGCTACTCCGAAAGCTACAGGACGATCCGGACATCGGTTCTCCTCTCCTTTGCCGACCCGGACCTCAAGTGCATCGCCGTCTCCAGCCCCTTACCCCAAGAAGGGAAAACAGCCACGCTTTCCAACCTGGCCGTGACCCTGTCGCAGGCAGGCAAGAGGGTCCTGATCGTGGATTCGGACCTGCGGAAACCGCGGCAGCACAAGATTTTCAAATTGCTCAACCTGAACGACGGCCTATCCAGTTACTTGGCTGGAACGATGGATTTGGAAAGTTTAATCAAACCGACGGCAGTACCGAATCTCTTCCTGATTAATGCGGGGCCGATACCTCCTAACCCCATTGAGCTTCTGGGATCGGAAAAGATGATTGCTTTGATCGGGGACTTGAGGAAACAGTTTGATTATGTGCTCTTCGATACCCCCCCACTTTTGCCTGTGACCGACGGGCTGGTGTTAGGGTCGAAGCTCGACGGCCTCATCCTCATCATTTGGGCAGAGAGGACTTCAAGAGAGGCCCTGATGCGGGCCAAAGAAAAGCTGGATATGGTTAAGATAAAAACACTCGGCGTTATTGTCAACAACCTCGTTATCCGCAAGGGTGATTACTATTACGGGCACCAGTACTATCAGTATTACGGGGACAAAGGCGATAAGAATCACAAGTTGTGACGCAAGAAGCAGATGCCGCTTGGGATGTCACGCTTTACCCCCCGGCCTTAACGCGCACAATGGGTCGACGAACCCCGGCTAGGGCCTGCGGATCCCGGATCTCCTCGAAACCTGCGGAGCGTTAGCTCTGCGCTATGGTTAACACATAGAGGCGGAAACTGACCCCTGCCTACGGTTCTTTAACCGGGAGAGCCGAAAATGAAGCGGCCGCGGCCGCGCCGCGGACATCAGTGCGCATAGAATTTCAGATACCACTCGACAAACGCGCGGATGCCCTGGTCGATCGGCGTGCCCGGTCTGTAATCGTGTTCCGCCTCAAGATCGGCCGTATCCGCCCAGGTCACGGGAACATCGCCCGGCTGGAGCGGCAGCAGCGTCTTTTGAGCCTTCCGGCCCAGCGCCTTTTCGATGGCTTCAATAAACTCCATCAGGCCGATGGGGCTCCCGCGGCCGATATTGTAGATCCTGTATGGAGCCTTTGAGCGCGAGGGATCAGGCTTCGTCCCCGACCACTCCGGGTCTCCCGAGGGCGGGGTGAACAGGACCCGGACGACGCCTTCGATGGCGTCACCGATATAGGTGAAATCCCGCTTCATGTTGCCGCGGTTATAAACCTCGATCGGCCTGCCTTCCAGGATGGACCTGGTGAACGTGAAATACGCCATATCCGGCCGCCCCCAGGGGCCGTAAACGGTGAAAAACCGGAGCCCCGTCGTCGGTAGCCCATAGAGGTGGCTGTAGCTGTGGGCCATAAGCTCGTCAGCCTTCTTGGAGGCCGCGTACAGACTCGTCGGGTGGTCGACGTTGTCGCGCGGCGAGAACGGCATGGACTCATTGAGGCCGTAAACGCTCGAACTGCTGGCGTAGACGAGATGCCTGGACCCGGCCCGCCGGCAGGCTTCGATCACGTTGAAGAAACCGACGATGTTCGAATCGATAAAGGCCCGCGGATTGATGAGACTGTAGCGGACCCCGGCCTGAGCGGCCAAGTGACACACGACATCGAATTTTTCCCGCTCAAAAAGCCCTGCGATCGCCTCGCCGTCCGTCAGGTCCATCTTGACGAAGCGATAGCGGGGGTGTTTTCCGCTCGGGATGAGCTTGCCGTCCCGGATCCGCTCCACGAGTATCCCCGCCTCATCCAGGCGGCCGTGCTTGAGCCGAATGTCATAATAATCGTTCAGATTGTCGAGCCCGACGACATCCTCATTGCGTTCGATAAGGCGCCCGACGAGATGGAATCCGATAAACCCGGCCGCACCGGTAACAAGGACTCTCATTATCTCCCGACGCCTTCGTAGGTAAATCCAAGGCAGGCCATTTCGTTAGGCTCGTAAACATTTCGGAAATCGAAGAAATGCACACCCCTCATGATGGTTTTGATCCGCCCAAGGTCCATGTGCCTGAACTGGTTCCATTCCGTGAGTATCAAGATGGCATCGGCGCCCCGGGCTGCCTCATATTCGTCGCTGCAGTAAGCTAGTTTCGAACCGTCCATTCCGGGGAAGGCGTGCTTTTTCGCGTTATCCATGGCCATGGGATCATAAGCCTGCACGCGGCACCCTCTTTTGATGAGCTCCTGAATGATCGGGATGCATGGCGACTCCCGGACATCGTCCGTTTCGGGTTTGAACGACAGGCCGAGCACGCCAATTACTTTCCCGTCGAGGTCCGCGATTTTGCCCTCGATTTTTCGGACCATCTGCCGTTGCTGGAACTCGTTGGCCTTGACGACGCTTTCGACGAGGCTCATCCAGACTCCGTGCTCGTGCCCGATCTTCACCAGGGCTTTAGTGTCCTTCGGCAGACAGCTGCCGCCGAAGCCGGGGCCGGGGTGGAGGAAATACTTGCCGATGCGCGCATCGAGGCCCATGGCCTTGGCGACATCGTGGACATCTGCCTTAACGGCATCGCAAAGGTTTGCGATTTCATTCATGAACGTTATCTTCGTCGCGAGAAATGCATTGGCGGCATACTTGATAAGCTCGGCCGTTTCCAAGCTGGTGAAGATAAAAGGAGTGTCGATCAAGTAAAGGACGTTGTAAATATCGCGCATGATTTCTCGAGCTTTAGTATTCTCGCTGCCGATAACCACGCGGTCAGGGTGCATGAAATCGCGGATGGCTGAACCCTCGCGTAGAAATTCGGGATTTGAGACAACGTCAAAGTCAAGGGCCTGGCCGCGGCGGTCGAGCATATCTCGAATGACCTTTGTCATCCGCCGCGCGGTGCCGACCGGTACGGTACTCTTATTTACAATAGCCTTGTACTCGGCCATCAGATTGGCGATGGATTCGGCTACTTCTAAAACATCCTGAAGGTCGGCGGAATTATCCTCTCCAGCCGGGGTGCCGACGGCAATGAAGATGATGTTGGACTTAGTGACGGCCTCTCTCATGTCGGAGGTGAACCGGAGGCGTCCTGCCTCTTGATTCTTGGCGACTAGGGCCCCAAGTCCCGGCTCGTAAATGGGAAGTTTTCCCTGTTTGAGGTCCCCGATCTTCCGCTCGTCCTTGTCCATGCAGACGACCTGTATCCCAAACTCGGAGAGGCAGGCCCCAGTCACAAGCCCAACGTAACCAGTCCCGATAATGGTGATCGCATTCATGGAATTACCTGATACGCCGAAATCGTCATTTATATTCTAATTCATTCAAACCGATTTCAATGCTCGTGTCAAGGCGCATGCGTTAGTATCTCATGTGGAGACAAAACCTGAACCGTTTTTAAGTAATTTAGGCTTATAAGCGGTCTACTGATAGAGGATTGAGTAAATCCTCACACGCGAGAGTTTTGTCTCGCGTAAACACTTAAATAACAAAACGGCTGAGCTCACAACCCTATCCACCGAGAGCTTGGGGCGTCCGCGGTCCCTGCCGAATCTTCTTTATAGCTGAGCCCTGGCCGGACGCGATGGTTTTGGCGGATCGAAAGAACGCGTCCGGGCGCTGTTAACCTCCCGGTCTAGAGCCGGCTTCTGCCGGCGCCATCTTTTTTGAATTTCCCTCTTGACAAACGCCTGCGGTAGCACTATTTTATAAATGGTGAACAAAATGGTAAACAAGTTGAGAAGGGAACTCACCCTCAAGCAGACGGCGGTCCTGCGGGCCGTCGAGGGCTTCGTCCTCGAGCACGGCTACGCCCCGACAGTCCGAGGCCTGGCCGCCTCGCTCCGGATGGCCAACCCCTCGGCCGTCTTCAAGCACCTCCTGAGCCTCGAGCGCAAGGGCTATCTCACCCGCGAGGGCGGCGAGATCCGGGTGGCCGGTTTCCCGGCCCTCCTCGAGAGCCAGGTCAAGGTGCCGATGGCCGGGCTCGTCCCGGCCGGCGGGCCGCGGGAGGCCTTCGACGTCTCGGGCGAGGCCATGGACGTCCCGGCCTGGATGGTCGGCCGGCGGCGGGGCAATATCTTCTGCATCCGGGTGGACGGCAAGAGCATGATCGACGCCTACATCGACGACGGCGACCACGTC
>Ga0187878_1001193_pt1 | contig 26320 bp, 34 predicted proteins | sample June2016WEW_17_1_FD_132979 | JGI IMG/M metagenome (GOLD analysis project Ga0187878, IMG submission 132979) | Peatland microbial communities from SPRUCE experiment site at the Marcell Experimental Forest, Minnesota, USA - June2016WEW_17_150 | ecosystem: Environmental > Terrestrial > Soil >...
CAACAATAAAGTTAGGAATAATAATAATAACTACTTCGCTCGGATTTTAACTTTTCAGAGTGCGAAAGGATTAGAAGCTGAAACAGTTTTTATTGTAGGACTGGAAGCAGAAAATATTCCAAAAGGGAACGATGAACGTGATATTGCGGAGCAAGCAAGGTTGTTATTTGTCGCCATGACTAGAGCTAAAGAGGAATTACATTTATTTTATTGTAGAAAGAGAACGGGTTCTGCAACTTTTCGGCCAGTCTCTCATAATCTGAATGCCTCTCCATTTCTTAGTGTTTTGCCTAAAGAAAAAATAGAAGAGCAATATCATCCACCAAAGAGTAAATTAAAAAAGTAATAGAATATAACAGATGTATAAACTTTCACCTTCAGATTTTGCTTACACTTGGGTTGATTGTAAGCACTGCTACTATCAAAAGGTAAAGAATGGGGTTAGTCTCCCTTCAATTGGGATTCCAGGTGTCTTTATGAAGATGAATAGTCTCCTAAAAAATACGCTTATCGGAATGAGCTTAAAGGATGTTAACTCCAAACTTCCTAGCGGTAAAATTCAAGTTGCTGAGGGGTACTTGAAGTCAAAGCCAATTCCCAGTGCCATGGACTGTTATATTAGTGGAAGGTTTGATTTTCTTTCGCTTTTGGATGACGGAACATATAGTGTCATCGATTTTAAAATTTCCGATCCAAAAGACGACAAGGTTCAAAAGTACGCTCCCCAGCTTCACGCTTATAAGTTCGCGCTCGAAAATCCTCTTGAAGGAGTACCTAAAAAAATATCAAGAATGGGGATTGTTGCAATCTCACCCCAAACAATAGAATATCCTAAAGATGACGTAATTTTTAAAACAAAACCTATCTGGTATGAGGTTCCAGAGGATATGGACAGTTTCTATGGTGTAATGTCCGAAGTGTCAGGACTTTTGAACGGACCCGAACCCCCTATAACTGAATCTTGTAAATGGTGCGAATATAGAATGTGTTTTACTAAGCCAAAGGAAAAACAAGAAGACATTCCTTTCTAGAGTAGTATAATCGCCTCAGATAAATAAAAATTTTTGTCTTATACAGAATATAGAAAATACAAAGAAGTCGGTGAATGGTGGGAGAATGAAGGTCATGGAAAATTTCCTATTCAGGTTCCTGCTGCAATTTCAAAATTGCAAAAAGAAAAGGAAATGTCTTTTCAGGAGGCATTTGAATATTTAGTGGATAAAAAAGTGATAATTCTGCTGTAGTATAATTTCCTCAGATGCCGGTTTATAAAATAAATAAATTAAAGCTTGAGTCGCTTTCAAAAAGAAAGTTTGACCTTTGAGTGGATTCGACCGACTCACCATTATAATTTTTCCGGGATTTGAAATATTAAAAATTTGGAGTAGGATTGAGCTAAATTCCTGTGCCACAATTAAGGATTACTCACTCCGAGAAGATAGACCTGATTCAAAAATCGCGTGAGGCGATGCTTTCGGCTGTCCAGATATACAATAACCCTCTGACGTTATTCAAGTCCGAAACCTTCATCGTTTTATCAATGATTGCCTGGATATATTTACTTCATGCATACTACCGAAGCATTCATATTGATTACAGATATTCAGATGGAAGTGGCAGAGGGAAAAGGTATGTTAGGAACCCCGATGGAAGTATTAAATACTGGGACCTGCGGGAATGTATTATTAGGGAAGAATGTCCATTGGATGAAAATACCAAAAATAATCTATTATTCCTAATTGGGCTGCGAAATCAAATAGAACACAAAAAGGCGACTGGGCTTGATTCATTTATGTCCGCAAGATACCAAGCATGTGCGTTGAACTATAATTTTTTCTTGAAGAAATTACACGGAGATAAATATCGGCTAGATAACAATCTTGCACTAAGTTTGCAATTTGCTGAGCTTGATTTTAACCAAGCACAGATTATAAAAGATAAAGAGAAGTTTATCTCCAAAGATATAATTTCATATATATCAGGTTTTGATAACAGGTTAACAGCCCATGAGATTAAAAGCGAACGATTTGCATACCGCTTATTATTTGCAAAGGTGAACGCCAAGAGGATAGGTCAAGCAGACCGAGTTATTGAATTCATTGACCCAAAATCTCAATTAGCAAAAACTATTTCAAAGGAATATTGGGTTATCAAGAATAAGAAAAGCAAACCGTATTTGGTACGACAGGTTATATCAGAACTTGCAAAGCGAGGTTTTAAAATCGGTTATCAGCAGCATATCAAATTGTGGAAAAAGTATGATGGTAAAAATCCAACGAATGGATTTGGGGTTTTGGTGGGAAGTTTATGGTATTGGTACCAAGATTGGATAGATTTTCTTTCAAACAAACTGAAAACAACACATGCGGAGTAGTATAATTGCCTCAAATTCCAATTCATTTATAATATTCTGAAGGTACTATTTCTTAGTTCTTGCTGAAAAAGTGCTAAAATTATTGCGAAAGACAATGAGAGGGGGCGAATTATTAAAAGATGGCAGACAATGAAAATAAACAAACTTCATATTTCGATGGCGGCTTACTACAACTAATAGGCTGGACAGTTTTAGGCCTAATAGTTACAGTTTTTACCTTTGGTATTTGTTATCCTTGGGCTTTATGTATGGTTTATAGTTGGAAAATCAAACATACAGTAATTGAAGGAAAACGACTGTGTTTTAACGGAACAGCCTTAGGATTGTTTGGTAATTGGATTAAGTGGTTTTTGCTTTGCGTAATAACGCTAGGTATATACAGTTTTTGGGTAGGAATTGCTTTGGAAAAGTGGAAGGTTAAACATACATATTTTATCTAAAGGTCTATAGAAAAATTGTGTTAAATTTTTAAACTCTACGGCCTCATGTCAGAAGAAACTGAGGTTGTAGAAAATAACTGAGTCGATGAAACTTTTATTAGATAAATTGTTATAATAATTAAGTATGCCTACACCGAGTGTATATAGATTTGACTCTGTTTTTTCTCCTGGACCTATCCCTGGATCGTATATTACTAGATATAATATCACTGTTAACGGGGTATATTTTAATCAGGGTTCGCTTATATTAAGTACAACTGCGTTTGGAGGTCTTAATATTTTGAACTATGTGGGGAGAGATATTATTGGGACCTACAATCAACCAACTGGAACTGTAACTATTTTAGGATTTCGTTGAGATGGCAAGGAATAAAAACACCAAACCTGCCCCAGTAACAGGACCCACTCCGATTGGAGAAGGTGGTACTCTATTTGATTCTGCGAAAGTGTTGGCAAGATTAGATACCCTTGAGAAACAAGATGCCCTGTTGGCAAACATAGTTGAGTTTACCTCTAGTACAAATAAATTTATTCTTGTTATTTTGTTTTTAGGTTTTTTAACCCTGGTTGTTACTGTTGTATATTGGATTGTGCAGTCTTTTGGATCTAGTGCGACAACAGAAATCGAATTTATAAAATCTGTAAACAATCTAACGAATATCGTTAATCATGCAACAAATTCAGCAGTGCTTAAATAAACTCTTAAACTAAAGAATGTGATACAAGAGTAGCATAATCACCTCAGATTAATAATTATAATAGTAGTTCTGTTTCGAGATTTTTTATAAGATATTAGATCAATTAGGTTGGTTTGTAATAATATTAATTGATATACTTATTGCCAGTTGACACCCTAGATGTAGTGTTTTAGGCTCCAATTGTTAGATATGAATTATACCCGAAAGGGGGTGAGGTTAATGAGAAAAAAATTTGGACCAGCAAAAACCATAAATGCAAAAAATCTAGGAAAATTATCTGAAGGCCCTGGCGTATATGGTTTATATAATAAAAGCACGGTGCTAATAAGGGTGGGTAGGGCAAAAATTCATAGACCTGAAGAGCGAATAAAGGAGAATGTTGATAAATTTACAGAGGCTAAAAAATTTGCATTTATTAAGACTAAAACTGTGGAGGAAGCGAAGAGACTTGAGACCCTCATCTTGAGAACCAGAAAACCTCGTTTGAACAAAGAGGAAAAGGGTAAATAAGGCAAAGGAGTAGTGTAGTATAGTTGCACTTTGACGGGGATCCCTCCTTCGCTGAATCATCTGAAGGTAATGTTCCAGCTACGGAAGGGCAAGGCAGGATAAATTTGCAATATAATTTCCACAGAATAAATATGTCCAGGCCAATTTTTACCAACAACGCATTAAGTAAAATGGCGGAGTGGGAACTGGTGGAGTGGTGAAAAAGTACGGGAAAATAGCTTCAAAAGACGTCGTCTTTTGAAGCTAAAAATCAGTGACAATTGCACCCGAGAATTGCACCCCTCGGGTGCAATTATGGTGCTATAATACACGCCAGAAATGAAGGAAAATCCATGTGTTCAAAGCGGTTGCCCGGGATTCTGCTGCCAGGATACAGATATAGAAGTGACTAAATTTGAAAGACGAAGATTATTCCCGAATGCGGTTAAATTGGGTACTCTGAAAGAATTAAGAAGTTCGTCTTTAGTAAAAGGTTTTGCTTTTTATGCTCCCTTAAGAAGAAAAGAGTTGGGTAGCTTCGGATTTAGTGAAGTTGGCTGGGAAGGACATTGCCCTAATCAGGACGAGAACGGCAATTGTACCAAACATAATGAGAGGGAGTATGCTGCCAGAAGATTTTCTTTTGGCTCGAAAGAATGTAATGAAGTCAGAGTCTCCCACGGTTTGCCTCCGATATTCATTGAGCCGGTTGAATAGCGGATCAGCTATTCAAGAATTTGTTCCTCCTTTTTCATTGATAAAAATTGAACCCAATCATCTACAAACCCCAATATTAATTTAAACGGAGCTTCCAATATAAAGTCAAACGCAAATGCCAAAAAATTGAGTTTGCTTAGTCCCTGACTTAGTAAACTGCCGATGGTTAAAATCGGAAGAAATATCATATCTATCAAAGAAGAACTTTCTTTGCTTTGTTTTTTCCAGGAATAAACTTTGGCGATTTGCGAAATTCTATAGGCAAAGAAGGCAATTATTGTCAGGAAAAATATAAAAATTAATTTACTGAAGAACCTGAAGCCGATTAATCCTAAGACATAAAATATCAAAACGAAGATGCCGACAAAAAATATAGAGTATAAAGTTGAGAAAAAATAGTAGGCAAAACTTGCCCTACTTTCAAAACTGTTTGCAGTTAGAGTATCATCCTCATTCTTAAGCATATCAAAATTTTCCACAATGTCCCAGGTTCTAAGCACTAATGTCTCTCTTTCTTTTATAGTTGGAACTTTTATTTGCATGGTTGTGATCCACATTAAAAGCGGAGGAAAAACAATATTAATAATTAAAGGCAGTTTATTCAATTGTCCGTAAAAAAATATTTCGTAAGGTATTTCGAGCCCAAAGGCCAAAACCATTTTTGTTAAAAATACATAGAGAACACTTCTGATACCTGCAGTACTAATTTTTCCCGACATTTGTTCCAGCTGATTTTTGAGTACATCTTTCGCTCTAATCAAAAATTTTTCCCGGTTCTCAATAATGACCCTGAAATTATTCGGACTGGAAAAATAAATATCTCTTAAAAGCACTAACGGGGGCATTTGGCGTCTGACAAATTTGTTAATCCGCGGAACTAGTTTACTAACCTTCGCCGAATTAAAAAGTTTCCAACCCTCTTCAAGTTTTAGCGAATCAATACTGCTCCCGGCAAGACTAATAATATGATAGGCGATTTGTTCATCATCGCTGCCCGCAAAAATTTTATCTACCGCAAAGTAGACGAGAAGATCCAAGTTTTCATCAGGAATTGTAATTTTTTGTTTAACTGTTTGAAAGGTAAAAAAAGTAAACTGGTTATAATCTCTATTTAAATTAAAATGTTCTTCAATTTCTGCAGATGCAATTTTAACGATCCACTCGGGGGGAATAACATGTCCATTATACGAAGTGTATTTTTCCAGGATTTTTGATAATTCCGGCTTTTTTGTCGCTTTCGTTTCTTCACCGGATAAATACCTGGCCCATTTGAGTTCGGTCAGGAGGTCGGAAGCCAAGGTTTCCGGATTTTTATCTAAAAACATACGGCGCCTCAGAATTCTTTCAATTGCCGCCCGCCTAACCAAATTATTGGCTCTGTATTCCAGGGCATTTCTGGCTTTTTCGTATGCACTCGCCAGAGTTTCAACAAATCCACGAGATGTCTCCTCATTATTTAAATGATTGGGGATGCCGCAAGACAGCCTAGTGGAAAGTGCGGCGATTGCTTTATTCATTACTATCGAATTATATACTAAGGCAGAAGTTTGGATTTGATAGATAGTTTTTTCATACAAGCGAGCATAATATCAGGGATGTGTTCTGATAGTTTTTGAACATTCTTTGTAAATGGTTTTAAGGCTTCGGATATTTGTTCAGGGGTTCGATAATAGTTTCCTTCAAGAGTTACAGAGAGAAGAAATACCTGTCGATGTAAAGGTTTAAAACCAGACACCCGTTTCATCGCGTTAGGATTATTTTGATTTTCTCTATACCACTTGATGGCTTCATAATGGGCTGAATGGGGAAGAATACGATGTTTTCCAGTAGCGAACCTGCTTTCAAGGGGATTAGTATTTGCCAGTGATGTGACAAGACCTTCCACGGTGGTTTCGGGTAAATTTGTGTCTTGGCTAATATCAGAATAGTTTGGCACAGTGTGTGTTTTCTGAAAATGAGAGTTAATATTTGCAGTTACAAGAAACTCGTTCCTTGTCAGTGAACCTATGTGTAGGCCATATTTTGTTAATTTTATAATTTTAAGCGGCCGGCTGGATTCGTTCTGAGTCCAACCATGAGAAGACCTGATTCCCTGATAATATTTACAGCTATGTACGATTTCTTTGATTGAATGTTGGTGAGGTTGGGGATGACCAAGATCATTTTCAAATGCGTCAAAAACTTTGTGAAGAGTGCTGCGCAATAATTGCTCACTGATTTTTTCTTTTGTAGTCCATTCTTCTTGGCTTAAATTATTTCCTAAATAGCCAAAGTAGAATAAAATACATTTTTTCTGCAAATCCGGCAGGCTATCAATCACTGACATAATTTCAGTAAGGCCCGTGCTGTATTTGGTAAAGAGGGCAACTCTTTCCGATTCTGTGGGAACAATAATATTACTGGTTCTATAGGATGTAGGCTCAGCGGAAAGTGTGGAAATGTGACGGAGCAGTATAGGGGAAACTTGGGATATCAATCGGTTAAATTCGGTTTGCTCTTCCATACCGATATATACGGATTCAGCACTGGGAGAACTCAGACGACGGACTCTTCTATCCCCCGAATAGTCATCATCTTCGGATAGAACTGATGTACGTTCTGTTTTGCGTATATGTGGGCCATAAAGAAGGTAATATCGTAGATTACCTATAAACTGATATGTTAAATTAGCTGCTAAATCGTGTTTTGGGTCAAATTTATCGGGGTTTAAGTTACGCCAAATAGTGTGGGTAATTATTTTTTCGCGATTTGAGATTTCTTTTTCTTGGTCCGGCCCGTTTTTCATTAAGTATTTTGAGTTGTCGATAAAATCCCAATGCAAAATAAACTCTGCTTGTTTCAGAGCATTGAAGGCGACCATAGCTGTTTCTTCTGCATTTGGGACTTGCTCGAAACTGCTTAAATCGAAAGCCGTGTTTCTGATAAACGTTTCCCGTTTTTGATTTTCAACTTTTCCGAATATTTTTTGTTCCCGGTGGAATGCAGGAAGAGCAAGTAAAACAGCAGACTCTTTGTGGCGTAGGATTTCCCGGATCTGATCGACGGTGTTATCTTTCCTGATTACAAAATCCGGCCGCAAGTTTATTGTATCTGTTTCTCTTTCTCTTAACATAGAATGGAGGTTAGTTATAACATTAACTAATATGCACTTCAAGAGAAAATGTTTTCCCCTGTAGTATAATAGGTTTGAAAATGCGCTCAAACCGGACTCTGAAATATTTTTCCTATTTCATCATGCGTGTCCCTCAGCTAACAAAGAAGGAGAAAAAAATACTTTTCGGAAGACTCAAAGAGGTAACTCTTAGTAAAATCGGCGAATCATTCAATCTTACTGAGGGGCGAATCAGACAAATTGAGAAAAGGGCGATAGCCAAAATCAAAAGCAAAATCTACCAGCTATCCCTGTTTAAATAAATTTATATGGAAAAAGATCATCAGCCAACAGTTCAGGAAGTGTTAGCAGGTTTGAAAGAAGAACAACAGCAAATTGCTCAGCAATTAAAAAATCATCCTGAGATTGGAGATCAGGAAGGATTCGCAGTTTTGTTTGAAAAAAATGTAGAGGTGAGTGCAAGAATCCGCGCTATCGAAAAATCAATTGTGCCAGCAGGACCTTCCAGAATGGTCGGCGACTATTCTTTTCGTGCCAGCCGGGGACCTGAAGGAAGAAGAACAACCCCAAAAAAGCATTGAAGTCCTCATTGCTATATAATAAAGTTTCAAATGAATACCACTATTAAATGTCCGAAGTGCGGGGCGGAGATTGAAATCTCCGAGGCCTTTAGATCCCAAGTCCAATCGGAGTTTAACGCCGAAAAAGATCTGGAGCTAAAAGACCTGAAAAAGGCTCTGCAGGAAAAAGAAGCTAAGGTGGAAGAATTTCGGGACCGGGAATTGGAGTTGAGAGAAAAAACCCGGAAACTTGAGAGCCAGGAAAAAGAATTAGAATTAACCACTCAGCGGCGGATGGATGAGGAGAAGGCAAAGATTGAAGAAGTGACTTTGCAAAGAGCCCTGGAAGACCACCGGATGAAAGATTTGGAAAAAGACAAAAAAATCTCCGATATGGAAAAACTGGTTGAAGAATTAAAAAGAAAATCCCAACAAGGCTCAATGCAAACTCAGGGGGAAGTGCTGGAGCTGGATTTGGAAGAGACTTTAAGAAAACTTTTCCCGACCGATGAAATTACCGAAGTTAAAAAAGGCGAGTTGGGAGGAGATATCAGGCAAGTGGTTAAGAGTCAGCGGGGAACAGTGTGCGGCCTGATCATCTGGGAATCAAAACAAACTAAAGCTTGGACGGATGAGTGGGTAACAAAATTAAAAGAAGATGTCAGACGTGATAAAGCCCACCTGGGCGCGATTGTGTCTGTGGTTTTACCTAAAGATATAAAGAGGGGAATGGGTGAAAAATTGGGAATTTGGATTTGTACACCGGAATATTTTGAGCCGATGGCAGAATTGCTTCGAAAGAATTTATATGATGTTGCAAGAGAAAAATCAACTAGTCTAACCAAACAATCGAGAGCGGAAGAATTATACGATTTTGCTACCAGTCATGAGTTTGTGCAGCAGGTGGAAGGTATGGTGGAAATTTATTTACAAATGAGTGAACAGATTACAAAAGAAAGAGCAGTTGCAGAGCGCCAATGGAAACAACGAGAGATGCAAGTTAACCGCCTTTTGACTGGGGTGTCAGGTATCTACGGAGGACTTCAAGAGATCGCCGGTTCTGCCCTGCCCTCTATCAAGCAGCTGGATTCCGGTGAAGAGTAAATTAAATCTTCTCAATTTTTTGTCCCAAAATGCTGGAGCCTTTTTCGTAGAGGTAAGAAATTAAAAAGATGATGGCCAGGGCAATGGGAATGGCATATAAACCCACATGGAAATATTTGGTGGCGATATTGTGGACCCGGCCGGAATAGTAGCCCAGGGCCACAAATAAAATACATTTGGGGATGGTGATCAGCGAAGTAACCATGGCATATTTTTTCGGTTTCATTTTGGATATTCCTACGGCCACCAGCCCGGGCGGGGGAACTCCGGGAGTTAACTTAATGGCCAGGAGTGTCCGCCAGGGATGCAAGCGAATAAGTTTTTGGACTTTTCCGATTCTGGCTTCCGTCAGCCCGATATACCGGCCGTATTTTTCGATTAAGGTAATCCGGCTCCAGTAGCCGATAGCAAAAAACAGGATATCAGCGGTGACATCGCCCAGAATTGAGAGCAAAAGAATAACATAGATATTGAAAATACCGGTTCCGGCAGCAAAAGCAGCAGCGGTGGTGACTACCGGTCCTTCGGCCACCATGGCCAGAAAAATAGCGAAATAGCCATAGGTGGAGACTAAACTAACCATCATTTCGAAAGGAATACTTTTGTGTATCATGATAAACTAATACACAAGTTTACATTAAATACGGCCTATGAACAAAAAAACATTTTTATTAATTATTCTGGCGGCAACTTTGTTTATTTTATTAGTAATTAAGCAGTTTAATTTGGCCGAATTCAAAACTTTAACCCCGTAGTCAGGATATGTCTAAAAAACTTTTAGGTCTAATTGTTTTTGGTGTAGCTTTTGGCTTTGTAGAGGCAGCCGTGGTTTACTATCTGCGCCAGCTCCCTGATTTCAGTAGAAATGTGGAAATGGATCGTGAAGCGGCTACGATCTTAATGCTGGTTGGAATATCGGTAGCTGCCGGTACCGGTTGGAAACAAAAAATCGGGGCATTTTTAATTACTTTTTCCCTGTGGGATCTGTTTTATTATATTTTTTTAAAATTATTGTTAAATTGGCCTACAAGTTTATTATCGCAGGATATTTATTTTTTAATCCCTGTTCCCTGGATCGGGCCGGTTATTATACCGGTAATAATATTCACGCTACTACTAATTTTGGGGATAAGGCTTTACATGCCAAAAAGTAAAGTCTAAGATTAAATGTAGATATGAAAAAGAGAGACAGTTTTATATTGCTTTTGGCCTCAACCGTAATTATTCTCATCTTTTTGGGATTTGTGATTTTTAATTCCCAAGAGTCTCAGCCGAAGGTGGAGGGTATGTCTACTTCCTGGCTATTTAGTGGTATCAGAGGCAGCAAAACTGTAACTACCGCATCGGTATCCGGTTCAGTTATCGAAAGTAAATTAACCGAAACCAGTGCCGATGCCGGCAATCTTGACCTCAGTTTAAATGATAAAACGATAAATGTCATGGCCACCGGCCACACCCGAGCCGATCAGGAGATTACCCGTAGGATTAACGCTTTAAACAATTTAATTACCAGAATAAATGCTATGGTCAAAGTTTCTGATAGTCAAAAGTCGGCCTTAACTTCGCAAGTCCAGGCCATTATTGCCAATTTGCAAAGTCTGAAAACCAAAATTGATGCTGATACTAATCCGGCTACGCTTCTGGCTGATAAGAAATCGATTGTTGTCGCTTACCGGGTGTTTGTGTTTATGATTCCTAAGGTGACTATCATATCTAATGCCGATAAAATCTTGGATTTGGCTGCCCTGCTGCAAGCTAAAAATCCTTCTACCGCTGCTGCAGCTAAGATAAGTGACGCTATCACCCAAGCCAATAATGCTATTTCTACCGTGTCAGCCTTGGATCCCAGTGGTTGGCCGGGGAATAGAGCCGCTTTGGTCTCTGCCAGACAGATGCTCAAGACTGCTCTTGGTGATCTTAGATCTGCCTGGACGATAATGAAAGCAGCCACTCCTACAGCTACTCCGTAACTTGGCTTCTTCTCAGTTTAACTTAAGCTTTGATTGTTAATTTTAATATAGTGAATTAAATATGAAGAAATTATTCTTATCCTTGACCGTTATCTTTTCCTTTGCTTTATATAGTGTGTTTACCCGCAAAAGCTCGATTGCCTCCGGTCCGGTGCCGGTTTCCGGATCAGGAACTATAACTATGATGCAGAGCCCGATGATGAATTATAAGAACGGGCAATATACCGGTGATGTGGCTGATGCCTTTTATGGCAATGTTCAGGTACAAGTTACAGTTCTGGGAGGGAAGATTTCCGATGTGGCCTTTTTGCAGTATCCCAGTGACCGCAGCCGTTCGATGGCTATTAATTCCCGGGCAATGCCTTATTTAAAACAGGAAGCCATTCAAGCTCAAGGTGCCAATGTGGATATGATCACAGGCGCTACAGCTACCAGTCAGGCCTTTATTTCTTCCCTGGCATCAGCTTTAAACCAAGCTAAATAATATGCGGGAAACAAAGTTACTCATGGGTATGCCAATTACGGTAGATATCTTGGATCCCTCGGTATCGCAAAAAAATCTGGATAGAATTTTTGCTTATTTTACTTATGTGGATAATAAATTTAGCACTTATAAGAAAAATAGCGAAATAAGCAGGATAAATACCTCCAAGATTAAAAATTACAGTTCGGATATGGTTGAGGTATTGAAACTTTGCCGACAAACTAAAAACGAGACAAATGGCTACTTTAACATACTTCATAACGGTAAATTAGATCCTTCGGGATTAGTTAAGGGCTGGTCGATTTTAAAAGCTGCCAATTTAATTAAACAAATGGGATTTATTGATTATTACATTGAGGTCGGCGGAGATATTCAGGTCGGCGGTAAAACTTGGACGGTTGGGATTAGAAACCCTTTTAAGATAAAAGAAATAGTCAAAATAATTAATTTAAAAAACAAGGGAGTTGCTACCTCCGGAACTTATCTTCGCGGCCAGCATATTTATAATCCCTTCTTCCCGGGCCGGGAAATTAAAGATATTGTTAGTCTGACGGTAATCGGCCCCAATGTTTACGAGGCCGACCGCTTTGCTACGGCCGCTTTTGCTATGGGAGGGAAGGGCGTTAATTTTATTGAAAATTTACCCGGTTTTGAGGGATATCAGATTGATTCTAAAGGTATAGCTACGATGACTGGTAATTTTGAAAAATATGTTCAAAGTAATTCTCAACAAAATTGACGATTTTTTAAACGGGATTACCATGTACCGCTTGGTGTTGTATGTGCTAATCGTGTTTGTTGTGGCAGCCATCTTTTTAAGTTCTATCGGGGTATTAAACTTCAATCCTTTTTCTTTATTATTTTCAACCCTATTTTTAGTGGGGGTTTGCTGGGGAGCAAATAATATATTTTCTTCTGTTTTTCAGGCTCCTGCCAATATTGAATCGGTCTACATTACGGCTCTCATTTTGAGTTTAATTATTTCCCCGGCTAATTCCCTCTCTACTTACCTGTTTTTATTTTTTGTGGGGGTGCTGGCTATGACCAGTAAATATATTTTGGCGGTTGATAATAAACACATTTTTAATCCGGCAGCGATTGCGGTCGTTTTAACGGCCATTTTTGCCAACCAATCGGCTAGCTGGTGGGTGGGGACTCTCCCCATGCTGCCCTTCGTGTTAATTGGAGGGCTTTTGATTGTTAGAAAAACCCGGAGGGAAGATATGGTTTACTACTTCTTAGTTTCCAGTATTTTAGCTATTTTTGTTTCCAGTTTAATTAAAGGTAGTAGTCCTTGGCCGTTAATCGGCGATATGGCCTTGCACACAGCGTTTTTCTACTTCGCTTTTATTATGCTAACCGAACCTTTGACTTCACCGCACACCCGGAGTTTGCAAAATATGTTTGCTGTGTTGGTGGGAATACTGTATGTCCCGGATATCCATTTGGGCAGTCTTTATTCCACTCCCGAACTGGCTTTGGTTGTGGGTAACGTTTTTTCGTATCTGGTCAGTCCCAGTGAAAAATTAGTTTTATATTTAAAAGAGAAAGTTAAGATTGCGCCTGATACTTGGGATTTTGTTTTTCCGCTCCGGAAAAAGTTAGTTTATCAACCGGGACAATATATGGAGTGGACTTTGCCCCATGCCCGGCCTGACGACCGGGGCAACCGGCGTTATTTTACTTTAGCTTCCTCACCCACAGAAAATAATTTACGGCTGGGGATTAAGTTTAATAATCCGGGAAGCTCTTTTAAAAGAAAAATGTTGGAATTGGGGAGCCGGGATCCGGTTGTGGTGGCCCAAAGAGCCGGGAATTTTGTCTTGCCAAAAAATAAACAGGAAAGATTAGTATTTATTGCCGGCGGAATCGGGATAACCCCTTTTAGAAGCATGATTAAATATTTGATTGATACCAATGACCGACGGGATGTTATCCTTTTTTACAGCAACAAAAAACCTGAAGATATTGCCTACAAAGATATTTTTGATCAGGCGCAGAGATCATTGGGTATTAAAGTGGTTTATGTAGTAACTGAGATGACGGGAAGGCTAAATAGCCACATGCTAATAAAGTATGTACCGGATTATTCCAAACGCTTGTATTATTTATCCGGCCCGCACGTATTGGTCGAAGGTTTTAAAAAGGTGTTGAAGAGTATGGGGATAGAAAACGGGAGAATAAAAAGTGATTTTTTTCCGGGATTCGCGTAAAATAAACTGTATGAAAGCTAAAGATTTTAAGTTATTGGATCAGGACGGGAAGAGCCACAAACTTTCGGATTATATAGGCCAGTGGGTAGTCCTCTATTTTTATCCCAAAGACGATACTCCGGGTTGTACTAAAGAGGCTTGTAATTTTCGGGATTCGATAGCAGAAATTCAAAAATTGGGAGCGCAAGTATTGGGAATATCAAAAGATAGTGTTACTTCACATAAAAAGTTTGCCGAAAAATATGTCTTAAATTTTCCGATTTTAGCGGATGAATCGAAGAAAACTATACAGAATTATAATGCTTGGGGAAAAAAGAAATTTATGGGTAAGACTTTTGAGGGGACATTGCGTAAGACGTATTTGATAGATAGTAAGAGCGAAGTGAGAAAAGTTTATGAAGATGTTAACCCCACCCGGCATGCCGATGAGGTAATTTCCGATCTGACTAGATTGATATAAAAAAACTGCACCCGACGGGTGCAGTTGTGTCATAACTTATTTTTTGATACTTATTTGTTTATGGTGGTAGACGTTCCCTAAATATAAATAGCATAATCAGTACTATAGCAAATGAAATTGATAAATCGCTGAGTACTACGGTTAAAAGTTATTTTAAATATTTGTCGAAGAAAGTCAGGGAACGTTGCATAGCTAAATTAAATCCCTGAGAGATATTGTGGTCTGATCCGGGATAAACATAGTATTCTGCAGTTTTATTTGCGTTTTGCAATTTTTGATACAAAGATTGAGAAAAAACTAACGGAACTTCAGCATCAGCCCCTCCCGCATCCAATTGGACCGGAGCTGTAATATTTTGGATAAAATTGGTGGGATCAATTGCCTGCCAGAAAGCGGAATTGCCCTGCGGATTGCCATATTGATTAATAAGTGTTTGCCTGTTTTGATTCCTGAGAGCTAAATCTTGGGGAGCGGGGTGATAGGAAACCTTATTTTGCCAGTTATTAACAATGTCGTTATAAGATCCCACCACGCCGCCCCAGATAACAGCGGCTTTGATATCCGGTGAGGTTACCAGATCTCTTAGGGTGATGTTGCCTCCCATGGAGTGGCCCCAGACGCCGATTTTATTCGGATTGACATTGGGATAATTTTTTATAGAGGCCAAGGCATTTAGATCATCAATTGTATAGTTGGGGGAGAAATAGGTACTGCCCGCTTGTCCTTGGGAAAGCCCATTACCCCGGTAGTCAGGTTTAAAAACAATATAGCCGTGACTGGCAAAACCGGCCACGTAGGCGACATAACGTTCGTCAGTCCGGTACTCCTGGGGAGGAATATATCCATGGTTAAAAAGGATTACCGGCCATCCGCCGGCAGGCTTATTGCCTACGGGTATGGTTAACAAAGCGTAAATTTTAAGCCCTTGTGATAAATACGAAGTAATGTACTGGTGAAAGCCGTTGCCGTCAGGCAGTTGTTGTTCGATAGTAATATTACTACCCGGATAACTTTGCTGACGCATATAAGCCACTGATAAAGGATAAACGGGAGCTGCTACCTGAGTAGTAGCAGTCATCCCGAAAATCATCACGGTTAACCAGCTTAAAATTTTAGCAATCATTGACTGACCGGGGAGGGAGAGGTATTTCCTCTGGCCATAGGATTTAGTTGTATAGATTGTGCCGTAACACTACCGTCTGAATTAGCTTGACCCATTACTGCGATTGTAGTACCAACTTGTAAATCTGCCACTGTACCTTGAGCGGCTTTGTTGATTTGAGTAGTACTGGTTAGTATGACTACTTTACTACTGCCGTCTGACAATTTAACCGTCAGAGTGTTGTTTCCGGCAGATAATATTTGGCCATTTACCGGACGGAAGGAATTACTACCCGTACCCGTGCCTCCACCGGTTCGGCCGGCAAAATTGCCGAATTGTCGGGCGGAACCCGTTAGCCGGTTGGCAGAGGTTTTACTTTGTTGATATTTCATACCGCCGTAAAAACCTGCCCCTCCGGCAACTATTAAAACTACAACTGCCGTAATTAATGTTTTATTCATATATATTCACCTCCATTTCTATTCATATCTAAGTGCCTCAATAGGTTGTAAGTTCGAAGCTTTGCGGGCCGGGTACCATCCGAAAAGGATACCCACGCCGCCGGAAACAACTAGGGCCAGGGCGATTGCCGAAATAGAAATTGTAAAAGGGACATTAATTATCCTGGCGATAATAAAAGAGGTTAGTATTCCCAGGAACATCCCGATTATTCCCCCGGTCCCGGTTAAGATTATTGATTCCAGTAAGAATTGAGTAATCACCATTTTTTTCGTGGCCCCCAAAGCTTTCCTGAGGCCAATCTCTCTGGTTCTTTCCGTAACGGTAACCAGCATGATATTCATGATTCCGATGCCCCCGACGACGAGGGAAATGGCCGCAATTCCGGCTAAAAGAGAAGTGAAAGTTCCGGTTACCTGATTAATGGTACCCAATATATCGGTTTGCGATAGGATAGAAAAGTCGGCCAGTGTCGGATCAGTGATTTTATGACGGGCCAAAAGCAAATACCCGATTTCATTTTCAGCTTGGGTCATGACGTTTTGGTTTTTGGCCTCCACAGAAACGGATGTCAAACTGGTTGAGCCAAAGAGGACTTTTTGGGCGGTTGTCAGAGGAACATAAATATAATCATCAGGATTTTGGAAACCGGTTCCGCCTTTACTGACAGTCACTCCGACAATTCTAAAAGAAGTTTTATTAATCCTTAAATCCTGCCCAATCGGATCTGCCCCGGTGCCAAACAAGTCGGTTACTACCTGCGGACCGATGACTGCTACTTTACTGATTGCCTCCACATCCCGGGAAGAGAAAAAAGCTCCTGATGAAATATTTAATTCATGAACCGTTAAATAATCGGGGGTTGAGCCGATTATCTGGGTATTAGTATTATTTCTCCCGGCAACCACTTGCGCCCGGCGGGAATATTCGGGGGAAACTGCTGATATAGTGGTGATTGAAGTACTGGTACTAATTGCCTGGGCATCCTCATAAGTCAGAGTGGTGCTGCTGCCTTGCCCGCCGCTAATAAAACCGCTTCGCTGGGCTCCGGGAGAAATAGTCAGTAAATTGGCTCCCAGGGACTGGATCTGATTTTGCACTGATTTTTGGCTTGCCTGACCTAAGGAAATCAGGGCAATAACGCTCCCGATACCAATAATGATACCCAAAGCCGCGAGGCCGGTGCGCATTTTGTTTAGGGTGAGAGTAGTCAGACTCTCCAGGAAAAGTTCAGTTAATTGCATATTGTCTGGTATCCTTTTCTATTTTGCCGTCCCTCAAAGTAATTATTCTTTTGGCATGGGAAGCAATATCCGGTTCGTGAGTAATTAAAACCACGGTGTGCCCTTCTTTATTTAAGTCTCTGAAAATATTAATAATTTCTTCACTCTGAGCCGTGGCTAGATTTCCGGTCGGTTCATCTGCCAGTATGATACTGGGGTTATTGGCCAGAGCCCGGGCGATGGCCACTCTTTGCTGTTGGCCTCCGGATAATTGGTTTGAAGAGTAATTCATCCGGTCGCCTAAACCTACCAGCTTTAGAAATTTTTCGGCAATTTGCCGACTTTTTTCTTTATTTACTCCGGCATAAGCCAGAGGCAGCATAACGTTTTTTAGGGCCGATGTCCGGGGCAGTAAGTTATAGGCTTGAAAAACAAAGCCGATTTTGCGGTTTCTGATATCAGCTAATTCATCCTCACCTAAATGACTGACATCTTCTCCATCCAAAATATATATACCTTTGGTGGGGGTGTCGAGGGCTCCCAAAATATGCATCAAAGTTGATTTGCCGGATCCTGAGGGGCCCATAATGGCCACAAAATCACCCTTTTCAACTTTAAAGGAAATATCATCTAAGGCTACAGTTTCAACTGAGTCGTTTTTGTAAATCTTAGATAGATGCTTGACATTGATCATTGGATAGTTAATTTAACGCCCGATGGCTCTGGCCGCTGCGCCGCCGGCTGCGCCGCTTGTTCGGCCTAAGCTGCTAAAGATTGAGCTTTGGCCGGTGGTGGTGGTACTAAAAACGCTGCCGGTGATAATTGTCTGGCCCTCGGTAAGACCTGAATCTATCTCTGTCTCTGTGTCTGAACTAAGTCCGGTAGTTACAGTCACAGACTGAACTTGGGATCCGTTTAAGACTCTGACTACATCCTGACTGTTTTGGGTTTGGATGGCGGTAGTCGGAACCAATAAAACATTGTCTTTAGTGGCCACAATTACGTTAGCCGTTGCCGACATATTGGGGAGAATTTGATCAACTGAAGTGTCAAAAAGAATATTTATCGGATAGTTAGTAACACCGCTAGAAACAGTACCGATGCGGTCGACGTTCATAACTTTGCCGGTAAAAGTTTTGTTAGGAATACTGTCCAGTGTAATGGTGGCTATTTGTCCGGGTTGGATATTGCTAACGTCAATTTCCGAAACGTTAAAAGTGCCGATGGGATTACCTTGGGTTTTGATAACCGCTATCCTTTGTGAGGAGGTGCTGGTTGATGAAGATGATGATGATCCGCTGCTGGCTAAAACCATACCCGGGGTGATAGTTAGGTTTTCGAGAGTGCCACCGGTAGGGGCGGTTATAGTCGGTGAATCAGCCTGGTATGACTCAGAAGCATTATTAAGGGCAATTTGAGCTTGGGCGATAACATTTTGCTGGTTTACATAACTGGCCTGTGCAGCTAACCAAGCGTCATTCTCTTCGATATAGGTAGGGTCAGTTGTTGCCAACCCCCGGGCAACTGCGTCGTTAATAAATTTCTGGTTGGCTGTAAACTCCGAGCTTTGCAGACTATAAAGTTGATTATTGGCATTGGCCAAAGAATTTGTGGCCGATAAATAACTGGCATAAGCCTGGGAACTTTTTTGGGCGCCATCGGTATCCAGTGTTAAAGTGGCCAATGTTTGGCCGGTTTTAACCACATCTCCGTCTTTAACATACACTTTATTTACCACGCCGCTGGCGTTGGTACCAATATCTACGGTATTAGAGGTTAATATTTGACCGGATGCCGAGACGGAGGAGACAATAGTTCCTTTGGTAACTTGGGCAGTCTGATACTGGGCTTGACCGGCTTTTTTGGATGTCAATTTTACAATTCCGAATATTACTACCCCCAAAATCAGGACACCCGCGACAATTCTTTTTTTATCTTTTAAGAACCACGAAACCACAGACTTGATTTTCTGCATATCCGTTTAATGTATTAGAGCAAACTGAGAGAGACCTGAAACTTTGAACCCTGGCCAAAATGACTCTCTACAGAGATAGTTCCATTATGTAATTCGACGATACTTTTGGCAATGGACAAACCTAATCCGTATCCGTCAACCTGTTCTTTGCTGCGTGAGGAGTCCGCCCGATAAAAACGGTTAAAAATATAGGGAATTTCGGTTGACTTAATTCCGATTCCATGGTCCTCGACTTCCAGGATTGCTTTTCTGCCCTGTTTCCGGAGATTAAGAGCAATTTTTCCCTTAAGAGGGCTATATTTAATGGCGTTATCCAAAAGAATGATAACCAGTTGGGTTAGAGCCATTTCATTGCCTTTAACCGCTAGGTCAGTGAGACGGGTAGTTAAGGTAATGCCCCTATTTTTGGCCATAGGGGTGACTTTTTCCACAGCTTTATCAACGATAACTTTCCAATTTACCTCGTTAAGTTTAATTTTTATCTGATTGTTTTGGTAACGGTTAAGATCAAGCAGATAGTTTGATAAAGATTGCATTTTATTAACTTCCTCGAGATTGCTTTTTAATAGTTTCTTAGCCTCCATGAGGGTTAGTTCTTTGTCCCTTAGGGCCACTTCCACTTCGGTTTTAATGGCTGTTAGCGGTGTTCTCAGTTCGTGGGAAGCGTCGGCGGTGAAACGGCGGTGGTCGTTTAAAACATCCTCAATCGGTTTGAGAGTTTTTCCGGCTAAGAAGAAACCGCCTACACCTGATAATAACACGACGCTAAGATTAATAATGATGAGATCTATAACCACCCGGTGCTGGGTTTGGCTAAAGATTTGGTCTTCCAGACCGGGGTTTAGACTGGGTGGAAGGTTAACAATTCCAAAAGGATCAATATCATCCGATGGTACTTGTGTGATAATTTGGCTGTGAATTCTTTCCTGAATCCTTAAGCCCCGGCGGAATTCAGTGACGAAACCATGGTAAATAACATAACTGAATATTAAACAGATGGTCATAGTGATGGCCAGATAATAGGCAGTTAACTTAACGCGGGCCTTGGTAAACATTGTTTAATTTCCGATTTTGTAGCCAAAACCACGGACGGTTTGTATTAACGGGGGATTTTTGGGGAAAGGTCTATCGATTTTGTTCCTCAGATAGCCGACATAGACCTCGACTGTGTTCGGCAGGATATCTGCATCGTAGCTCCAGACATTATTAGTTATCTGATCTTTACTCAAGATTCGGTTGGGGTGACGCATTAAAAATTCCAAGAGTGAGTATTCCTTTTTTGATAGAGAGATACTCCGCTCCCCCCGTCTTACTTCATAGGACAAGGTATTAAGAGTTAAATCCTCCACTTTTAATACTAAACTGAGAGATTTTTTTGGCCGGCGGGATAGGGCCCTGATTCTGGCCAAAAGCTCGGCAAAGGCAAAAGGTTTGACTAAATAGTCATCGGCTCCCGCATTGAGGCCTTCGACTTTCTCTTCAATTTGCCCACGGGCGGTAAGAATTAATATTGGGGTATGATTATTTTCCTCGCGCAATTTTTTGTTAATACTGATGCCGTCCATTCCCGGAAGCATTAAGTCCAAAACAATGACGTCATAAGTTTCGGAAGAGGCAAGATCATAGCCTTCCGTTCCATCATAGACGGCATCAACGGCATAACCTTCCTGTTCCAAGCCTTTTTTAATAGAATTAGCAATTTTATGCTCGTCTTCAATGACCAGAACTTTCATATATAGGCAATATTATATACTTTAGCTGATAATTTGCTTAAAAACAGGGAAGTGGGGCCGAGAAGTTTAATTTTTTGCCGTCCGGCTTTCAGCAATTCTGACTTTTCGCTCCTGTTCTCTTTTATCCTGCTCATTTTTAATGCTTGCCCTTTTGCTGGCGTCGCTTGCCAACTGAGTATTAACTTTTAACTGACATTTGGGATCAGGACAGGCAGTTTCAGTGTATTCCACATAGGTGGTCCCCACCTTTTCCCGATATTTTTTGACCACAATCCTGGTCTTTCCACACCGGGAACAAATACTGCCTGCGTTACTGCTATTCATTTAAATATGATTTACCAGCGCTTCGGTCCGTTGAAATTCCTTCTGTCGTTTCTGCCTCCGTCATCTCTTCTTCCATACCCACCTCCGCCTCGGTTGTCCCGGGGGGCTCTTTCTTCCATTGGACGAGCTTCTGCGACAATAATTTTTCTTCCACCTAGGTCGGTTCCGTTCAGGGTTGTTATTGCTTTCTGAGCTTCTTCCTCAGTCTTCATTTCCACAAAAGCAAAGCCTTTGCCTTGCCCCGTAAATTTGTCAATTATGACAGCAATAGAAACGATTTCGCCAACTTGAGAAAATAGAGTTTTTAGATCTTCCTCTTTTGTTGAATAAGGTAAACCGCCTACAAATAATCTTTTAGCCATTCTTAATTCACCACCTTTACTTTAGCTGAAACTAAAATCGTTAGACCGAAACTATGAAGTCTACTAATGTTAATTTAGCGCTCAGGTGTATTATACCATATAATAAGTAGCTAAGATATGTCGTTTAATGTTGAAATTCTGGCTGCCGGGTTTGGAACAAGGTTGAATGAATTTGGTAAACAATATCCCAAGGGTTTAATTCCTTATAAGGAAACTACTCTTTTAGGCCGGATGTTTTCCGGGCTGGAAAAATCCGGTGGGAATTTTGATATTGCCTTAATTACCAATAACCGGTTTTTCCCGGCCTATTCCGAATACTTAGCCAAAAACTACTCCCATCTTAATGTCAAATTGATTAACAATGGGGTGGATGCGCCCGAGAAAAGGCTGGGGGCTTTGGGGGATTTGAAGCTGGCCCTTGATCAGTTGAACTGGTGGACTGGGCGCGATTTGTTGGTTTTACCCAGTGATACCTTTTTTACATTTCCGATTACCGGGTTATTTTCCTTTTACCAAAAGCATCAGGGAATGACTACGGTTTTTAACCGGATAGATAAATCGCTCATCAAAAACCGTTTGGGATGCGGCATACTTGATGGCGATCGAGTGGTCGGGTTTGTGGAGAAGCCCGAGAACCCGCCCTCTAATTTTGCAGCGGTACCTCTGTATATTTATCCTAAGAACTTACTGCCGGAGCTGAAAAGATATGTTGATATGGGCAAAAACATTGATTCCCCCGGTCAAATAATTCCTTGGTTGATTGAAAAGGGCATCCCGGTTTGGGGGTATACTTATCAGGGAGAGTATTTAGACGTGGGTAAAGTCGAAGACGTTGAAACATTAAAGAATCTATGAATTTAATAATTTCCGCCGGTTTAGGAATTCTGCAAGGCTTAACCGAGTTTTTACCCGTCTCTTCGTCGGGTCACTTAACTATTGTTCAGAGTTTAATCCCCGGGTTTTCCCAACCCGGAGTTCTGTTTGATGTAATGCTGCATTTTGGCACGATTGCCGCCGTGTTGTTCTTTTTTAGAAAGACGATACTAAAGATTGGTTTCAAATATTTATTATTTTTAATTCTGGCTTCGATTCCGGCTGCCATATTCGGATTTCTGTTCAAGCACCAATTTGAAGCGATGTTTTCGAATGTTAAGTTGGTAGGTGGGGCACTTTTAGTAACCGGGGTGATAAACTGGTTAACAAGTAGAGCCAAAAAAGAGAACCAACAGCTTGATTCTAAAAAATCATTGTTGATTGGTTTGATGCAGGCAGTGGCCATTATTCCCGGGGTATCGCGCTCGGGATCAACTATTTTTGCCGGTGTTAAATTAGGTCTAAACGTTGAAGAAGCAGCCACCTTTTCCTTTTTACTTTCAGTGCCGGCAGTTTTGGGAGCTAACTTGTTGGAGATTCTTTCCGGCTATTCAGGCGTAAGCAACTGGAGCCCCTATTTAGTGGGAATGATATTTTCTTTTTTGACCGGGATAATAGCCATCGGATTGGTTATCAAATTCCTCAAAAAAGGCTGGTTTAAGTATTTTGCGGTTTACTGCTTTATTATCGGGATATTAGCAATATTACTTTAGGCAGAAAAATAATCAGTCCGATAATAACGGATAAAATAGAACACATAAGAACTCCTCCGGCCGCCACATCTTTAGCCACCCTGGCCTTTTCCTGAATTTGCGGGCTAACAATATCTACCAGGTTTTCCAGAGTTGTATTAATAAGTTCCAAGACCAAAACTAAAAATATGGACATCATTAAAATTAACCATTCGGTAGTTGAGATGGAAAGAATTATTCCCAAAAAAATGGCCAAAACGCCTAAAATTAATTGAATTTTAAAATTGGGTTCTTTTTTTAGGGTGTCTTTTATGCCGCTCATGGCATAGGGAAAACTGTGGATAACCGAGTGTGATTTACTCATATCAATATGTTAGCATAATTCAAGGGCATATGGATTTATTGATAACTTTTTTGGCCAGCATTCTGATTTGGTGTCTTTATTTGGCTTTGTTAATTCTCTGGGCCTTAAAGTTTAAAATTAAAAAAGAGGTTGTATTGCATGCGATTTTGGCCAGTTTTGTGGCTTGGGGTATAAGTGAAATGATTAAAAATTTGCTGCCGAGTATGCGTCCTTTTAACATTAATAACGGGCCGATTTATACTTTAACTAAACCTTTTGATAATGCCTTTCCTTCGGGGCATGCAGCCGCCGCATTTGGTCTGGCAATGGCAATTTGGTTTCACAATAGAAAAGTTGGTCTGGTGTTTTTAATTGGGGCAATGCTTGTGGGAGTAGGGCGGGTGTTGGCTAATGTTCATTTTCCGATAGATATCACTGTCGGATCACTGATTGGAATTTTAGTTGCCTACGTATTGAGAAGAATACATTTTACTTCTTGACTCTTAGCAGTTTAACTGTTAGACTGCTAATCTATGGCTACAGAAACAGCAAAAATAACCAGAAGGGTGCCGATTGTTTGTATTCGCGGGTCGGTAGTTTTTCCTCACACCGATACACTTCTTTCATTTGGCAGAAATAAATCAGTTATTGCCGTCAATTCGGCTTTTCAGGACGACCGGGTTGTTGCCATATTTACCCAAAGAGATCCGAGAGTGGCCAATCCGGATATTGATGACTTATATAAAATTGGTACCATTGCCACGATTACCCAGATGATGCAAACAAACGGGGAAATTCACGCTTTGATTCGCGGACAAGCCAGAATTACTTTGAAGAAGATTATTGCTTACGAACCCTTTTTAGTAGGTGAAGTCGCTGAAATTTCTATGGAAAAGGAAGACACGGAAAAGGCTAAGGCCATGGGAAAGGAACTGGCAGAAGTTTTCAAAAAAGCAGTTAATTTAGGCAAGCAGGTTGAAGTAATGACCGTTATGAGACTAATATCGGGTCAGGTAGATGATGTTGAATTAACTGACCAAATAGCCGCGCTCTTGGAAATTAAAATTCCCCAGAAACAGGAACTCTTAGAGATTCTACCTTTGGAAGAGAGAATGGCCAAAGTTTTGGATTATTTAAATAAGGAGACTAATATTTTGGATCTGGAAAGAACAATTTCTGTTAAAACTCAAAAACGTTTTGAAGACCAAATGAGAAAAGCGATGTTAAGAGAAAAGAAACGGACGATTGAAGAAGAGTTAGGGGAAATGAATGAGGATGGGGAAGTGACAACCGAAGAAATCAGAGAATACAAATTAAAAATTAAAGATGCCAAAATGCCGGAGGATGTAAAAAAGAAGGCCGAAAAAGAATTAAAGAGATTAAGCCAGCTTTCTCCTAATAATCCTGAAGGGGGTTATATGCGTAATTATTTGGATTGGCTGGTAGATATGCCCTGGAGTAAATCAACGCCCAACAATGTATCGATAAAAAAGGCAGCCAAGATTTTGGCCGATCGGCACTATGGTATGGAAAAAGCCAAAGAAAGAATTTTGGAATTTTTGGCGGTGATGAAGCTTAAAGATAAGTTAAAAAAGAAAGTCAGCGAGAATCAGCCGACCATTCTCTGCTTCATCGGACCCCCGGGGGTAGGAAAAACTTCGATTGGTAAATCAATTGCCGAAGCTCTAAACCGGAAGTTTGTCAGAGTGTCATTGGGCGGAATTCGGGATGAAGCGGAAATCAGAGGCCATAGGCGAACTTACATCGGGGCCTTGCCGGGGAGGATTATTCAGGGCGTCAAAAATGCCGGAACCAACAATCCGGTTTTTATGCTGGATGAAATTGACAAAGTCGGTATTGATTTTCGCGGGGACCCTTCCTCAGCCCTTTTAGAAGCCCTGGACCCGGAACAGAACCGGGAATTTTCCGATCACTATTTGGAAGTGCCTTTCGATTTATCCAAAGTGATGTTTATTGCTACCGGTAATATCTTAGATACTATTCCTCCGGCCTTAAGAGACAGAATGGAAGTGATTACTTTTCCGGGTTATACCGAAGAAGAAAAATTCAAAATTGCCGATGCCTTCTTGTGGCCTAAACAATTAAGACTGCATGGCCTGGAAAGAGAAAAAATTAAATTAGCCAAAGAAGCTCTGAAGGAAATTATCAGCCGCTATACCAGAGAGGCGGGGGTGAGGGATTTGGAGAGAAATCTGGCTTCTGTTTGCCGGAAAATTGCCCGGCTTATAGCCGAGAATAAGAAACACCCGAAGAAAATTGAAGTATCTGAAGTGGTTAAATATTTGGGACCGCAAAGATTTTCTTCTTTAATTGCCGAAAAGAAAAATGAAATTGGGATGTCCACAGGCCTGGCAGTTACTGCAGTCGGCGGGGAAATTTTATTCATTGAAGTGGCTTTAATGCCCGGCCGGGGAAAATTGACCTTGACCGGACAATTGGGAGAAGTGATGCAGGAATCAGCTAAGGCAGCCTTTACTTGGGCCAAGTCCCACTATAAAGAATTGGGGTTAAAAGATGACTTTGCTATGAATATGGATGTCCACATTCATGTTCCTGAGGGGGCGGTCCCTAAAGACGGTCCTTCAGCCGGAA
>Ga0187878_1001194_pt1 | contig 26314 bp, 22 predicted proteins | sample June2016WEW_17_1_FD_132979 | JGI IMG/M metagenome (GOLD analysis project Ga0187878, IMG submission 132979) | Peatland microbial communities from SPRUCE experiment site at the Marcell Experimental Forest, Minnesota, USA - June2016WEW_17_150 | ecosystem: Environmental > Terrestrial > Soil >...
AATTGGGCTAACGCGATGATGATCCCTAGGAGAAGGATACTCATGTAGACTAGTTTATACATTATTTTCATACTGATTCAAAATGAAGAAACGCGTACATATTAACTTGAGCGTACGCACGCTCAGAACTAAGATGAAAATAATTGTTTAGGCTTGTTAAGATACGTTTGTGCGCGCAGCTCTCTGTAAATATAAGAAAAGAGCCAAATTCATGAGCAGCCTAGACCAATAGACCAAATGCCCCTTCCCTCGTAGGGTGTGATATATGTAGAGCCTCAACTTAGCGCATGCGCACCCATTCAAATATAGCCTTTGCAAATCTTAGTCAAATCTATGCACATCTGAACGAACCATTCCTGTCCATTAGGCTCCACCACAATGACATAGTTAAGATCAGGATTAATTTCCTTAATTCTATCCATCCACCAAGGCAAAGCTTCCCGAATATCACTCTCAGGAGTGTTAAAATACCCCTTAGATCTACCCAATAAAAAGCGCACACTCGAACGCCCAAACAGATCATCAATCTGTCCCCTATACTTCTCACTATCCGCGTAATACACTAGTGTTTCACCACTCTTGATCATATTCGAAACATGCTCCAATAAAGTTACATTCTCTTCTTTCGCTACATCATCTAGCACACGAAAAACTCTCCTCAAAAACAGATGTGCCGACACCTTCTTCATGTAACTCGACATTTCTTCAACTCCAAGATTCTAAGAATCTCAATCGCATTTTTTATTCGCGCGCATGTAAATTATTCAATTTATTCATGCGCGCGCGCATCACAGCTTTTAGATTTTAAAAGTGTAGTAGATACCACTATTGCTATCGACCGATCTATTTCCAACCGAATCTGTTGAGGCAACTAAATAATAATAAGTCGTCCCAGCCTCGAGTCCGGTAAGGGTCAAAGAGTGACTTGTAACCATCGCAGGATCGGATACCATGCTTCCTGTCGCCGTTGTGACCCCATACTTTACTACGCTGTCACCAGGCTCGTTAGTCATCCAAGTTATCTTTACGCTCGAATTAGTTAGGTTTGAGAATACAACCGCACTTATTATCGGCGGAGCAGTGCGTATACGTGCGGCATCAACGGCGTGGTCTTTATAGACGTTGATGAGATTAATCAACTTGTCAACGTCTGATGGCCAAGCCACCTGATTTAACTCGCGGCGAATCTCTGCTAGTTCTGGTGCTTCATTTCTATCATTTTTACTCATAGCTGGATGATATATTTCGCAGTTAATAAACCGATAATTATCGGTTAATCGGGTCTCAGACATGCACACACACGCGTTAACATAAGGATGCAATACGCGCATAGCATATGAGAAACACGTCTTCGACTTAATGTTCGTATCCCGAAGATGAGTGCGCTCCTAATTTGTATCTTAAATGCGCATACTCAGTTTTAATAAGTTAGTAGCCGATTCTTCGGTTCTTTCTTTAGATTCTACCTTAACCTCGTGTTTACTTTTTCGTTTTATTCTTCTTGCTCTTCTTTTTACCCTTCTTGCTCTTCTTTTTACCCTTCTTGCTCTTCTTTTTACCCTTAACTTTCTTAATTTCCTTCTTAAGTTTTTTAATTTCTTTCTTCAAGCCCTCAAATACGGATTCTTCTGATTCCTTCGATTTTTCCTCTACATTTTCCATCTCTTTTTTTACTCCTTCTCCGAAGGCCTCCGCGGTTTCACCTGCTTTTTTAGCGCCCGTCTTAACTCCGTTTACTACAACTGCTCCTGCGTGCTCCGCCTTTTCACTTAAGCTCTTTTTTTCTTCTGGCATGATGCATCCAATTCTATCTGGAAAGCCTAGAATATAAACCGAAACCACCTCTTAGATATAAAAATTAAATACATGCAAAAGGTTGCTACGGAGACTTAGCCATTACTTCAAAATTTTACGATCTTGTAAAAGATTCCTTTTACTACTTCTCCCGAGATAATGTACAACACTACGATTATCGCCGTTGCTAAAAGAAATGTCATTGGCGGAGGGCTAAATCCGAAAAGGGATCCGAGTAGAGTAAAAGGAAGGATTAAGGTTGCGCCAACAATCACCAAGGTGGTGAACAGCAGAAATTTTCCAGGCGTACTTTTGAAGAAAGGACGCTGGCTCCGGATGACTAGTACAACAAGTGATGCTGAGATAACCGATTCCACAAACCAACCAGTTCTAAATTGATCGACAGAGCTATGCATGATGAAAAGGAGTACACCAAATGTTAGATAATCAAATACTGAGCTTAAGACGCCAAAAGTAATCATGAAATTTCGGATAAACGCCACATTCCAGCGTCGAGGTAGTTCAACCATTTCAACATCTACGTTATCCGTGCCAATGGTTGTCTCTGGAAAATCTGTCATTAGATTGGTAAGAAGGATCTGCCTAGGTAGTAAAGGAAGAAACGTCAGAAAGAGGGATGCACCTGCCATACTGAACATATTTCCGAAATTGGCACTAGTTGCCATGAATACATACTTTAGAGTGTTAGCGAAGGTTTTCCTGCCTTCTTTTACCCCCTGCACGAGAACGCCTAGGTCCTTTTCAAGCAGCACGATGTCAGCTGATTCTTTGGCAACATCAACGGCACTATCAACGGAGAGACCAACATCGGCAGCATGGAGAGCCGAGGCATCGTTGATCCCATCTCCCATATATCCTACCACATTGCCGGCTTTCTTGAGCGAAATGATGATTCTCTCCTTTTGATTGGGCTCAACCTCCGCAAAAACTTCGACACTATTCACTCTTCCAAGCAGCGCTTCATCACTAAGCTTAAGAAGTTCTGAACCTGTGAGAATTCTTGGCGTCGGGAACCCGACTTGTTGACTAAGGAAACCTGCTACAAGCTGATTATCACCTGTTATAATCTTCAATGAAATACCGAGATATTTCAGCTCGCTAATAGTATCGATAATCTTAGCTTTAATAGGATCAAAGAGAACGAGGAATCCCAAGAAAGTCATATCAGCTTCACTATCTTTTGTGATTAGCTTAACAGAACCAATATTCTTGTAAGCTATACCAAGAACGCGAAAACCTTTGTTACTTAACTCTTCAAAGCGTTCCTGGATCGGTTTATTTTCCTCGGCAATTCCTATAATCTTTGCATCCGAAGATTCAACAGAGGAACAAACATCGATCACGTTCTGCAAAGCACCTTTTGTCACCATCAGACCTGTACTATTCTTAGATACGAGGACACTTAGTCGCTTACGAATGAAGTCATAAGGGACCTCATCCAGTTTTACGTAACCAGACATATCAAAATGACGATTTTGAATCGTTTCATCAGTTAATAGCGCCGTATCAATTGGATTCGTGAAACCCGTCTGATAAGAGGCATTGAGAAAAGCGTAGAGAAGCCCTTTTTCACTTTCACTACCTTTGAGATCAAGCACGGATTGTACCTTTATCACGCCCTCTGTCAGAGTACCGGTCTTATCGGAGCATAGGACGTTCATACTTCCAAAGTTTTCAATGGATGCCAACCGCTTGACGATTACTTTTTTTAGTGCCATCTTTTTGGCACCTTGCGCTAGATTAATGCTGATAATCGCCGGCAGCAGTTGTGGCGTTAGCCCAACCGCGAGCGCTAGGGAAAAGAGAAGTGATTCTAAAACGGGGCGTGCAAAATATACATTAATGGCGAATGTAGCGACCACTAATACGAGTGTAATTTCCATTAGTAAATATCCAAAATGTCTGACACCATGTTCGAACTCTGTTTCTGGAGATCTAAGTTTCAAACGCTCTGAGACTTTGCCAAACTCAGTCCTCGATCCTGTTCCTAATACCACTGCTTGCCCGTTGCCACTGACTACACTCGTTCCCATGAAAAGACTGTTTGTCCGCTTACTAAGTGGTGTTTCCACTGTCAGAACCCCTACTGATTTCTCACTGGGGTAAGTTTCACCCGTCAGGGATGCTTCGTTTACGAATAGATCTTTTGATTCCACGATCAGTGAATCAGCAGGGATCAGGTCTCCAGCATTGAGAACTATGAGATCCCCAGGCACAATCTCATTAGCTGGAATCTCCTTTTGATCTCCATTGCGAAATACGGTCGCTTTGGTCTGCACGATTGCAAGTAACTTTTCGACAGCGTTTGTTGCACCTCTTTCTTGCCAGAAGCCCAGTAGACTACTGATTAAGATAATAACGAGGATGATTAGGGCATTCACCGCATCCCCAAGAAAGAACGACAATCCACCTGCAAAGATTAGTATGAGGATAATCGGACTCTTGAATTGAGTAAGCAGAAGCGTAAGCGCATCTGATTTTTTCTTAGGCGTCAGAAGATTGGAGCCGTATTTTTTAAGCCGATTTCGTGCTTCATCCTCTGTCAGACCTTTTGACGTCGCCTGAAGTCGCTGAAAAACTTCAGAAGTTGGGACACTCCAATATGGTTGTAGATTCTCACTGTCAGATGTACTCAATGAAATCACTTGGAATGCGCTTAATTCTTCCTTAATTGATAGTAGAAAGATAGGCTATAAACAGGAGGAATAATTGTCAGTTTAATCACATCCAAAAGTGAACGTTTACATATATTATGATTTGAGCCAATTCAGTGTTAAAACACGCGTGTACACTTTGGAGGCAAGTTATTCTAAGGAATTAGATATAAAATGCATGCGCATAAAACGAATGTAATCGAAAAATAAGCCACCAGAGTAGAAAATTCACATTAATCATCCAAGTGACATACTGATTTGAATCTAGGAAATTTCAATTGTTTTTGGATCCTGTTTAAGCTTTGGATAATGCATATCCAATTTCTCAAGAGTACTTATTATTATCTTCGAAATTAACAAGTCGCGAATCCATTCATGATCCGAGGGTATAATATACCAAGGGGCCCAATCTGTGCTGGTTTTACTTAAGAGAATTTCATAGGACTTCATATATGCTTTCCAATCTTTCCGCTCGTTTAGATCGTTAATATTGAATTTCCACTGTTTTGTTGGATCAGCAAGTCTATCCTGTAGTCGCTTTTTCTGCATGTCGTAACTTATGTTTAAAAAGAACTTCATTATCGTTGAACCCTCCTCCGACAGCATTCTTTCGAAGTCCATTATCTGCTGATACCTTTTCTCGATTACATCGGCTGGTGCGAGTTCATGTACCCTGGCAATTAGGACATCCTCGTAGTGGCTACGGTTGAAAATGACCAGCTCACCTTTTATTGGAACTTGGGCATGAACGCGCCAGAGGTAGTCGTGATCAAGCTCATTTATAGACGGTTCTTTGAAATTTACAACTCTTACACCTTGTGGATTTACTGCTTCAAACACGCGTCGGATAACGCCGTCTTTTCCGCCAGTGTCCATGGCTTGGAGAACTATGAGTATCTTATGTTCATGCTCGGCGAAAAGGATCTCCTGAAGTGACTCAAGACTATTCTTGTTTACTTGCATCACATCTACTGATTGTTCTTTCTCACCTTCGAAGCCTGAGGTATCTCCGGGGTCCCATTCTTCTATCTTGATTTTTTGTCCCGGTTCAACGTGGTATCTCTTAGTATGTATGTCCATTTTGATCAAGTTTCAATTATACTCCGCGATTTATACTAATTACTATCAATAAGTTGAGTTGGTAGAACATCTACTTTTAACTTCATACCGAATACTGATAAAAAGCAAGTCTGTATAAATTTCAGTCCCCAAAGTTCAACTTCAATATCTTCATCGGCGTAGAGTAGAAGACTTGCCTTTCCTCCATCGCCAGCAACAATCTCAGCTCTTTTCACGTGACCTAGGTGGCTGCGATCCAAGTACTCAGCCATTCTTAAGAAAGCTGATAAAATCTTGACAACTTTGCGATTGTTTTTTGATAATCCAGTCTCATTAAGATCTTTTCGTGTGGGTAGCCGTTTCATATGAAATCTAACATTGGACGCGATAACACTAATCTCCGACTGGTCGAAGCCGAGCAACTCGGAGTTCTTAATTATATACTCTCCGTGAAGGTTATGATCCCTATATGCTATTGCGTTACCAACATCGTGGAGAAGTGAGGAATATTTTAAAAGTTTCTTCTCCTGCTCGCCAAGCTTGTTAATACCGGATTTCCGTGAGCTATCAAATAGTTCTCGAGATAAACGTGTCACGTTCTGGCTATGGGCGTTGTTTGCATGGTAGGTATTGGCCATGTCCTGAATACTCTGCTCCCTCACCACATGCTTAGATGTGGCGCCTCCATGTATCTTCGACATATAGTCGACGAGGAGACCGTAATTTATGCCCCTCTTGCTCACTTTGATCTCTTGGACATGAAGTTCATCCATAACGGTCTCAAGAATTGCTGCGCCTCCGACAATGATATCTGCTCTATCCGGGTTTATACCAGGATATTTTTTTCGCTCATCTAGTGGAAGAGCACGAAGTACATCGGTTAATTTCTTCAGATCCTTCACTTTTAGCGATAAAGCCTCGTTTTGCTTATTCCCTTTAGTCATTTCGGCCAAATTGATGATGGTGCCGGAGCTACCAAATGAGTTCGATATCTTACGTCGATGCCTTAACTCCGATTTCATAAGTTCTGCTCTGACGTAACTGCACATATTCTGATAGGTGTCGTTTTCTATTTCCTTATCCCAGGGACGTTTCTGGAAAAGACTCGTTAACCTTATTGCGCCCGCGTTCAGGCTACTTATGACACTGTGTCCATATTGGTTACCTATTATTAGCTCAGTGCTACCTCCGCCTACATCTATAAAGAGCGCGTTTTTGGATCCTAAATTTACGTCACTTGATACACCGAGGTAGATTAATCTCGCCTCCTCCTTTCCGGAGACGACATTCACATCCAAACCGACTTTGTTCTTGATTGTTCTTATGAATTTCTTCTGATTGCTGGCATCTCGAAGCGCTGACGTGGCTACTGCCACGATCGATTCGACGTTGAATCCCTTCGAGATTTTTATGAACTTTTTTAGTGTGTTAACACAACGTTCGATTGCTTGGTCGTTGAGGAACCCTTCTAAGAACACTCGATCGCCGAGACGAATCGTCTCCTTCTCTTCGCGTAGTACCGTGAATCCGCCGCCACGAATATGGACAACCAATAGCCTAACGGAATTCGACCCTATATCGATGAAGGCGACGACACCCTTGGCTATGCCGTCTTCCACTCTATCCTGAGTGGTTTCCCGAAGACCTTCTTGAATAGTTTCCTCTTCTTGCGTATGGCATCCTCTTCCATTCTGTAGTCGCTGTCCGTTAAGCACTCCAGTATAATGGAGTTCTCGTCGTCTCTTGCTTTCAGGCTTTTGACTACCCTGCTGTGATTGGCATCGAGCCCATCAGCGACCCTGAGTATCGCTGAAAGTTTGCTTACCCTACATGCCTCTTCTGGCATTAGGAGCGCATATTTTTCATCAGCAATATTCGGCGTACCCTTATTGTGATACCTGGCGATATTTGCGACCATTAGGCGTGTAGAACTGTCGAATGGAAGATCCATGTCAGATAGGATCATATCCATGGAGTGAATACTATGAACTTCTCCGTTGATGAACCATCCGATATCATGGAGCATCGCGGCGTACTCCAATAATTCCCTGTCTCGGGTATTCAGATCGTGGAGCCAAGATAATTCATCAAAGAGACTCAGAGCGAGATTTGTTACCTGAGAAGAGTGGTTTGGGTCAGGGTCGTACTTCTCTTCTACTTGTTTTACTAATGTTAAGGTCTTACTGTGTTCAGTTATTACTCCAGTATCTGGTATTCCCATTATGAGGCCTCGAAGAGACTCAAAGAAGCCATTATTCTTTTCCTTAGTCCAACTAGAATAGAATTCCAAATATAAATTGTGGCGTCTATCGATAATTTGGCTATGTAATCGGTCCAAATCCTTTACGGTGGAACCTCTTTTTCCTCGTGGTAGTTTGTGAGATAATTTACTCGTAATTTTGGGGATGTATTCGATCCAAATATCTCCGTCGTGGATCTCGCCGAGCAGATCCTGGAATCCCTTGACTGTCTCAATCATCGGCTTTATCTTATCCCTGTATGGCTCCTGGTATAATTCAAGGGCATATCTGAGTCTCTTGGCTGCAATTCTGAGTTGATGGTGACGTTTTACAGCGTCTTCCCTATGGATGTATTTCTCGAGAGAAAAGAGTTCTGAGAATCTAAGCTGGAGGTTTTCTCTAACGAAGTTTAGTGTAGGGGTATCAGGTTTAATGGATGCCTCCTGCTCCTCGTGAACATTGATCAGGTAATCTCTAATTTCCCCCATTATACCCGAGTTTTCGAAGTCTCTAATTGTTGACTCGACCTTGTACTGGAGTTTTAAACGCTTAGACCTGTGTCTTTCTAAGAGAAGCGTGACTCCTGGGCGGGTATCAGAGTTCTTGGTTAAAGTTTCGAGGTAACCTATTTGTACGTCTATATCTCGAATTTCACCTAGGTTTATTGTAATTTTCTTTACTTCTTCTCTCCACCGTTTAACAATGTCTTTCTCGAAGCAGGGATTATACACTTGAAGGGCCGCACGCAGTCTTCTGCTGGTGACCCTACTTTGATGAACATCTTCAATGTCTTCACCAGTCTTTGCGTTGTTAAGATTGTATTCAAGGATGTTTAGTAGGCCATCTATTTGTCTCATTCCCTGTGCGCAGAGAGACTCATTATTCTCAAGCACAATGCCAATCTCCCTTATGGTCGATTAGCCACTGCTGTGAATTAATCGGTTCTTTACCTTCGATCGGTTTCGCATGTTTCCAGGAGCCATCACTCATCAGCTCCCTCATTTTAACTGTGTCATTTAAGTGAATATTCAATATTTTCTCTATTATGAGTTTGCGTAACAGTGGATCTGGGACGGGAAAGAGCACCTCGACTCGCTTCTCGAGGTTTCTATGCATGAGGTCGCTGCTTCCAAGCAGCACATCGTCCTCCCCCCCATTTCTGAAGTAAAAGATTCTTGAATGTTCAAGAAATCGCCCTATGATGCTAGTCACTCTTATTTTATCGCTGACGCCCTTAATCCCGGGGCGGAGACTGCACAAGGCGCGGATATTCAGGTCTACTCTAACTCCCGCTTGACTTGCCTGATAAAGAGTCTTGATGATGTCCTTTTCTTCAAGATTGTTTGCTTTTATTGCGATGTATCCTTTTCCCTCTTTTTTATGCTTCTCAATCTCCCTATTTATTCGACTGATAATCTCTTTCTTAAGCGTCTGCGGCCCCACTAGAAGGTAACGATAATCATCTTTCTCGCTATAGCCGGTGAGATAATTGAATAGATCGTTGACCTCTGCGCCAATCTCTTGATTAGCTGTCAGGTACCCGATGTCCCCATAGATTCGAGAGGTAACTGAATTGTAATTCCCAGAGCTTAAGTGACTATACCTGACTATTCTCTCCCCCTCTTTTCTGATTATAAGACATAATTTTGCATGAACCTTGAGTTCTGGGAAACCGTAGGCTACATGGACACCCGCATGTTCTAACCGCTTACCCCAATTGATGTTATTCTCCTCATCAAACTTGGCCTTTAATTCGACGATGGCTGTAACGTTCTTCTTATGTTGCGTTGCTTGAAGTAGAGCATCAATGATGGGACTCTTCTTATCTATCCTGTAAAGGGTAATTTTAATTGCCAATACATCCGGATCGACAGCGGCTTGTTTCAGAAGATTGATCACTACATCAAAGCTATCGTAAGGGTGGTACAAAATATAATCTCGCTTTGATATAGCTTTGAAATAATCACTTCCCTCACTTAGTTCACTTGGTGTGTAGGGAAGAAACGGCTCATCCTTCAGGTCTGGGCGATCGATCTTTAATAATTGCCAAAAGTCAATGAATCCAAGCGGTCCGTCGAATGAGAAGACTGCATCGGGTGTCAGCTCTAAGTTCTTCATTAAAACTTTTCTAAGCGAATTCGGCATCGATTTATTGACTTCTAGACGTACACATTTACCTGAGCGGCGTGTTTTGATACTCTCTTCGATAGCAGTCAGAAGGTCACTAACCTGGTCTAGACTCATTTCAACTTCTGCGTCACGTGTCACTCTAAAGGGGTATACTGAAACAATATCCATACCAGGGAATAACCGATCTAAATTTGAAGCGATGATATCCTCTAGAAAAAGTAATGTGATACCATCATCTGCACATCTATCTAAGTCTTCCTCGTATTCTTCGAGTAGTAAATGTTGAAACCGCGGAAAGATTTCAGTTGGCACTTTGACTCTCGCTAACCTCTCACGTTTTTCCTTGTCACTTAAAATTACTGCCAAGTTCAGACTCAAGTTACTTATGAAGGGGAATGGATGTGAGATATCCATCGCCATAGGAGTCAAAGTTGGGAAAATTTGAAGCTCAAAATACTTTCTTACTGCGATTTTTTGACTCTCGTTTAGATCAGCAACTCTCGTAATATGGATTCCCTCCTCCGAGAGTTCTGGTAGGAGTTCGTGATTCCAAACCTCTTCGTGGAGCCGGAGGATCGGTAAAACCTCTTGGTGAATAACTTCAAGTTGTTGCTGGGAGGTCTTACCATCAATGGTCACTTTAATTGAGCCCTTCAGGACCTGTTTGTTTAGTGCGGAAACTCGAACCATAAAGAATTCATCGAGGTTGCCCCCGCAGATTGCTAGAAATTTTACACGTTCTAAAAGAGGATGATTAAGATCTCGGCTCTCCTCAAGAATCCTCTCATGTAACTTGAGCCAGCTAAGCTCTTTGTTAATATATAATCTTGGATCATCCAAGTTTAGAATAGTATCTTCGAAATCACGGTCTGAGAATACCGCCTTGTTATTATCCAAATTGTTATAACTACTCTTAGCCTCATCAACCATTGCATCACCTCTTACGAAGTCGCTTCATCACGTCACATACGTGAATTGTCTATCGGAAGTATTACAGAAAAACATTACCCTAAGTGAATTTCACTGAAAAATTGGATAGTTATAATAGGATATTTTTTAACTTTTATTTAGGAGTTTTAGCTAAATAATATTTGGCTACTTCGAAAAAGTCCCATGCTAAAAGATCCTCACTCGAGAAGCCGAGGCCCTTAGCCAACTTATTTATAGTCTCCTCATCTTTTGCTTCAATTTCAAGTATAGGAGGAATAAATGAATAATTCCCTAAATGAACGTCGATATCTACTCGAGCGCTTTCGGTTTCAAAACTAACCCTTTTTTTAATCATTTTCTCAGTGACTTGGAAACCAAGAGATCTAAGAATCAGGTCCATTTCCTCTAAGTTACCAATATTAGTCTCATATTCTTCACGTCTCTTTAATTTCTCATCACTGATATACTGTTTATAAGTTAAAATAACCTCGTTACCCATTCGACGCAGTCGTAACAAATCTTTCCTCTTACTGATATCGTTTGTGGGTGTATCATAAAAAAGAGTATAAATCTCTCCATCAAAAACCTTGACAGCACCTATCCGTTCAAGATAATCAATTGTTTTTATTGGATCGACTTCAAGAATCTTAGCTTCTATCTCCATGATACATAACCAGTGTGTGAGTTATGATATAAGAGATACATTATTCGAAAGCTGCAGATATATGGTTCTTTTATGTGCGCAGAGTCTCCGTTCAAAGCTCTAATCGATGCGTCTACAACACACGCACTCTTCCACTCTGTCCTTTCCATAATCTTCCTCACGATTTTACCAACCCGCAGACAGCCACTCCTTTCTTAGAAGAACCAAGAAGTAATACGGTTGGAATTAGAAAAAGATCTTACTCACAAAGCGTGCAAGGTGGTTTGGATTTATATTTGTGGCTTCCGAGATCAAATTGGATGTAATATGCCAAAGGGAAAAAAGAACTCAGAGAAAAAAGCGGGGAAAACAGGAAAATCCATAATTAAGGGATTGAAGAAGGAAGCCAAAAAGATTAAAAAGCAAATTAGAAAAGAGAAAAATAAAATCAAGAAGAAATAAAATTAGCACGCGCAGCAATTTTAGAGCCGTTATCGCATGTGCGTCAGGGTGAACAAATCCTTGGACTTTCTGACTAAGTTCCTTGACGAATCGCAGATGGGTGAATTTACATGAATCTCCCCACTCACTTCATATTTGGCGCGCTAATCGGAACTCTCTTCTTTGGGCGGTGGGACATCATTTGGCTTGTTGCCATCGGATCAGTTCTCCCCGACATCGATAGGGAGTACGGCTTCTTCAGCAAAGATTACTTCCGTGAACACCAACTCCACCGCGCGCTATGCCACAACTTCGTTTTCATTGGAATCATTTATCTTATTAACCCTTACATCGCGGTAGGTGCCTTCACTCATATTCTACTTGATGGCCTCAACACCGCAAAGGACCGTGGAGTGGAGTGGCTTTATCCCTTCTCAAGGCTGGTGAAGAAGGCCAGATACGATCACGATGGCAAGAAAATTGCATTCGATATCAAAACTAGGGTATACATGTATCAAAACGACCCAGTTGAGCTCACCAGAAAAACCGCTGAGGATATGGCGGATTACACCGTTAGGCCTTGGCGAAGGATATATGGACCATTTTACTCAGGCGGCATCCTGGATACCGGCATTTTCTTTGGATCAGCGGCAATTCTCCTGTTCATGAATATCCTAACCGTGCTCGGAGTAAGGACATTCATAGATTTTTATCAACCCCCAATTAGCTTCAACTTTATTGTTCCTTTGTTTGTCGGAGTTTTAGGCACTTCCCTGGTTTTTGGTGTAGGTGAATACAAGAGGCACATGGAGAAGAAGAAAGCTTCTCAGTCTGAGTCGACATTATGGAAGCTATCGTTCCTAATCTCGATATCCTTAATGGTGTCCGGGGTTGTGCTTGGAGCCTATCTTAACCCGGGGTCATTTGGAACATTTGCAAACAATTTGCCCTACTTTGCTGCAGGAATCCTGATAGTGTTTTTGACTGCGTACACCGTGCTTAGAATATTTTCATCAAGGGCAATTGCGAGGATGAGAAGGGGTCTTGACCCCTATGCGGTTTAGTCGCTCGCGCGATGAATTTGGCAGGATATAGAGATGATAGTAGTAATGCACGTGCGCATGCTCCGGGGGGTGATTCTATTTAATGAATGGAATCCTCTGCGGGATGAATGATATTTCTTGAATCATACACATCCCCTTAAATCTCCGTCTTAAAGCAGCTGAACTGCATTTCTTTTATTCTCACCTTGATGAGCGGTAGTCTATTCAGACTATGTTGCTCTAAGCGCGCACGAAATATTTATGATTGTAACTAAAACTAATTACTGATCTAATGGAATCAATCCTTATCTTCTTTCTATAACTTTTCTCCCGCTAGAGCTCTGTACCATTTTTCGTTTATCTCAGTTGTCTTTCCCTCATCTACATCAAAAAACTTATTCTCAGTGTCACACTTCCACAGCTTAAACCCGTTTACCTCCAACTCTTTCATGGGAGCATTACAGCTAGGGCATTGATAATCAACCATATTTTATCCCATTCAGTTGGGTCTTAAAGAATCTTCTCAGCATTATTTATATCCATAATTTTTTTTTCAAAATACACTGCATATAAGTCCATTGAGGTCAGAGTTCCCCTGAATTGTGCTTTCAGCGAGCACCCGCCTTAATCCGCAGGATTACAACCGAGCAGAAGGTTGGAGGGGTCAAATACCGGGTATTGCACGCGCGCAAACACTCCATTAGTGCGCGCGAGTACTAGGAAATATAAATAAAGATTTATTATAATTATACATGGCTAACTCTGATTCATATTTTAAAATCTTGTTCGATTTACCGGTTTTAAGTAGTACAAATTTAGAGCCACCCATGATTACTCGACATGAATCAGTCTCAAGGTTGATTGACCTGTTAGTTGCCTACGATGTAGGCGCAGTGGTTATAACCGAAAATGAGTTACCGGTTGGTATAGCTACTGAAAGAGACATAGTTGAAAGGGTTCTAAAATTTGAGAAGAACCTCGATGATACTCGTGTTGAAGAAATCATGTCTTCCCCATTAATATCTATTGAGTCTAATAAATCTATTAAGGAGGCTATAGATCTATTAAGAGATAAACATATTCGAAGGCTAGGCGTATTAGAAAAGGGGAAACTGATAGGTTTAACGACTGAGAGAAGGCTGCTTAATGTTGCACATGATACGTACTTGGAGAGATCCAATAGAAGAGATATAGAAGTAACGTATACTGCAACCGATAAGCCGATTATTGCCTATATCAGCTCTTACCCCCCTCGTGAGTGTGGGATAGCGACCTTCACATCTGATCTAGTTGACTCCATTAACCATCAAGGGGTCCTTCCTCCACCTGTGGTTGTCGCTATCAACGATGAGGGGGAATACTATGATTACTCCGGGGAAGTTAAGTTACAGATAGAGAGGGAGAATCGAGAGAGCTACAAAGCCGTGGCTTCAAAGATTAACAGCTCGGGTATTAGAGCAGTGAATATTCAGCACGAATATGGATTGTTTGGGGGGGACGGGGGCGATTATCTTCTCACGTTCATGGAAAAGTTGAAGAAGCCCATTATTACCACCCTTCACACAATCCTCCCAGATCCCAATACGAATGCGGAGCGGGTTCTAAAGGAGGTCATCAGGCTTAGTTACAGGATCGTTGTTCTTGCTAGAGCTGGGTCTAGGATACTAGAGGAGCGCTATGATGCCTTACCGGATAAGATTAGGTACATTCCACATGGCTGCCCAAATGTGCCTTTTCTTAAGAGTAAGACGCCGAAGACGGGTTTAGGGTTTAAGGATAGGTATGTATTATCCACGTTTGGCCTCATAAGCAGTGGAAAAGGTATAGAGTATGCGATCAAAGCTTTGCCGGAGATAATCCCAGTTGAACCTCGCGTACTCTACATTATTATTGGAGAAACACATCCCGACGTGAGGAAACATGAGGGTGAATCCTATCGACAATCCTTGTACGATTTGGTGAATTCTCTCGGTGTTGAAAAGAATGTCCGATTCGTTAACCGATTCTTGAATAAGGGCGATCTCATCAGATTCCTGCAAGCAACAGACACGTACATTCTTCCGTATCCGAATAGGGAACAAATAAGCAGCGGCACAATGCTCTACGCACTCAGCACGGGGAAAGCCATAGTAACTACTCCTTTTCTCCACGCAGAGGAGGTCATATATCAGGGAGCTGCCTTAAGATGCGAGTTTAAGGATCCACACTCAATCGCTGAGCATGTTAACAGCTTCATAAAGGATGATGGGATGAGGGCTAGTTATGAGAGGAGAGCGTATGAGTACAGCCGCGAAATGATATGGCCTACCGTCGCCATGAGATACATCAACGAGTTCTACAAGGATTTGGGAATGTGACACGATGCTGACCGATTTAGATCGCGCGCTACACTTGTTAATGATGGGGTGACCCTGCAGGGGTAAATTTAAAAAATATGCTGAGTCATTGATCTCGTATCTTATACCTGAAATATCTCTATCGATTTTGATGAGAACATAGCGTTCTGAAATAAGCACTCTAGAAGAATGAACATTGGTTAGAATGTAAAATTCCAAATCATTATTAATATAAATTAAGATGAAGGTGGGGATGGAGCGATTCGAAGGTAATCCCATACTGAAACCAATCCCTGAACATATTTGGGAGTCTAAACTCGTCTTTAATCCCGCAATGTTCGAGCTCGGAGGTAGGGTTCACTTCATATATAGAGCCATGGGGGATGAGATGGTCTCCCGATTGGGTTACGCGTCGTCTCCTGATGGTCAACACATCGATGAAAGGGTTGATCACCCTGTTTTTGAGCCGATAAATCCTTCAGAGGTACGGGGGGTAGAGGACCCAAGAGTGACTGTGATGGGTGATCGATGCTACATGACCTATACAGCCTACGCAGAAACACCACAGATTGGGATTACTTCAATAAAATCGAAGGACCTCCTGGAAAAAAATTGGTGTTGGGATGAAAGGACCCACCCATTCCCCGGTATCACGGACAAAGACAGCGCATTATTCCCCGTTAAGGTGAGGGGGAAGTACGTCCTTTTTCATAGGATTGATCCTAATCTATGCATTGCTTACTCAGATGATTTGCGGAACTGGAATGATTCGAGAATAGTTACGACTCCGAGGAAAAACAGCTGGGACTGCTTAAGGGTTGGAATAGCTGGGCCGCCAATTGAGATCGATGAGGGATGGCTGCAGATCTATCATGGCGTGGATCAGAATAGGGTTTATAGACTGGGTGCTTTGCTGCTTGAGAAGGGTAACCCTGAGAAGATATTATACAGATCTGAAGCACCATTTTTTGAGCCCTATGAGGACTATGAGTGTAATGGCTTTATTCCTAACGTTGTGTTCAGTTGTGGGGCTATTCTTCGTGGGAATGAGGTTTTGATTTCTTATGGAGCTGCGGATTCAGTGATAAGTGTATCAAAATTTTCCATAAATGAAATCTTACGATGAGGAGATTAAGAAAGCCCAATACTTTAGTTATGGGATGAATTGAATCAACAAAGAATCCGTTCCACGACAGGCGGATCCACATTCACCCAACTCCCCCACCGAATTACGGGATTCAGTTAAATCATACCCATCAAACCGGTTCAGATCCAGAGATATAATCAGACTCTCCTACAGGTACCGCCTCAAACCATCAACCGAACAGGCAGTGGTACTTGGGGAGCAGCTACGTCTCTGCAGGTGGGCGTACATCGTCCTCCTGGAGCACAGCTTGAACGAGCGAAGGGGTGCGTGGGACCCCGACTCATGGGGCGTTGACGTATCTTCTTCCATCGATGAAGGCGTTGAATCCGGAGCTGAATTGCGTGTTCAGCCAGGTGCTTCAGAACGTGGCGAAGAGGGTGAGGTCAGGATTCGAAAGGCGCTACCATGGAGTGCAAATTTAAAGACCCTGCATCGATATGAGGTATGTGTACCTCTCCTACGAAGGAATCGGAATGTGAGCTATTGATGCAATACCCTGAGTTAAAACTAGATGGCTTAAAGGCGCTGACTGACGAAACGGGAATACTCCAACACACCAAATTCTCGACTATTGATAAGAGAGAAGGATACACGACTGATGATAATGCTAGGGCGCTAATAGCGGCGTTGAGGTTCCATAAAATCTACAATGATCCTGAGGCCCTAAATTTAGCCCACATATACTTGACCTTCTTGCTCTTCATGCAAAATAATAGGGGCATTTTCCATAATGTGCTCGGTTTCGATAGGAAGTATAGGGATAAAATGGGTTCAGAGGACTCTAACGGTCGCACAATTTGGGCCACAGGTTACACCCTAGTCTCAAACGCCACTAGTGAGATGAAACAAATAGCTAGAGAGATGTTCGATAAAGGGCTACCCAGGTCACGGAGCTTCAATGCGTTGAGAGGGAAGGCTTTCACATTGATTGGGCTCGCTGATTATTATTCGAGCTTTCCAGATGATACAAATATTCTGGGAGATATTGAGGCCTTGGCTGGGAGCCTGGTCAGTCGCTACAAAATGGAGAAGAGCCCAAATTGGCGCTGGTTTGAACCTTACCTTACATATTGCAATGCCAGATTGTGCCAAGCATTATTCATGGCTTACGGTGCCACCGAGAACAAGTCGTATCTGGAGGTGGCTGAAGAGTCGCTGAATTTCCTGATCCAAGAACAGTTCTCAGAAGGTATGTTCCAGCCAGTGGGAACAAAGGGCTGGTACTATAGAGGAGGGAAGAAGGCTCAGTTTGACCAGCAGCCCATCGAAGCCTCATGCATGGTTGAAGCAGCTGTCTCAGCGATGAAATGCACTAATAATGCCAAATATAGGGATTTGGCCCTCGAGGCATTTGATTGGTATTATTCTAATAACATAAAACGGGCTCCGGTATTTGACAAGGATAGCTTCAGATGCTATGATGGAATTACCTCTAAAGGCTTAAACCAAAATAAAGGGGCAGAATCCACTATTTCCTACTATTTAGCCTACCTCCTTCTCAAGGAAAATAACATCATTAGAATTCCCTAAGAAAACATGACTTTAGTCGTGGAAGGGATTAGAAGTACCTGAAAGTGGTAAATGTGGCAATTTTAAAATATTTTTTACATTTCTCTATAAGAGGTTCCTCATCTCGTGTACGTTGAACCACAAGCCCACTCCATTAGAGGTGAGTAATTGACATGAAGACTCGTGTGATCAACTTTAGGACCCTGTGCACTCAATTCATCTCGGATGTGCGTGATAGTTAACCCGGCTACCTTATCTCAGAGGACTCGCGTTTCGCGCGAATTTCGTCGAAAAATGGGGTTCTTCTTTGCTCGACCGAGATCGCCGCATAGAGATACATTGCCGCTGACCAACTTTGCCAGTCTTGTCCTCGTGGTTTTCCGTCTTGGGCTCGGAACCATTCGTTGAAGCCAAAGGCGACATTAGCTTCACGTGATGGACGAACCAGCTGAGTCAAGGCGATTAACTTTTTTTCCGCCAAACTGAATTTACCCGCTGCCACAATCGCTGCTATGTAGAAGCTGCAGACGAATGGCCAGACTCCGCCGTTGTGGTATTCTCCTGGTTGATTGAACATATCATATCGTGGATGCCAATCTGGATCCCCTGGATACAGGTATGGGAAGAAGTTGGGGGGGAGGTCAAGCGCCAATTGGCCTCGTTTACGCATTGCTTGGCATTCGCGCTCAACCCATGAAACTATTCGTTTTGACTTCGACTGTGAGGCGAGGCCGGATAGGATAGCCAAACTGTTGCCTAACAGGTCAAAATGTTCGTCGCTGAGGACTTTGTACACCCAGACAGCGTAATAGGGTTTTTTGTGAAGAGTCAGACCTTCGTGAATGTGTTTATGTTGGACTTTTCCATGGATGGCAAAATTTTTTATCTCCATGTAGATGCTGGAGGCTTTCTGGTTTTGATCATGTTGGATAAGATAGCTGTAGACTAGCGTGTTGACGTAGAGTCCGTATCCCAGTACCCAATACTCGTCCCGCCAATCACTGGTGGGTAGTTGAGCTACCATTACTTTATTCGATGGACTTTGGTATTCCATCCACGTCATCGCTTTCTGTACAGCTTCTTTTAGAAAGTCTGTCTCTCCGGTTACCTTTCTATATATGCCGACGATGAGAAGGAAAAGTGGTGTCGAATCACTTTGACCAAGATTCTCGGGGTCATGGACGAGTCCCGGGATGTGCCCCAAAGGGCTTTGGTTTTCGGCTAATGTCTGAAGCACTCGTCGAAGACTATTCACAAGTTTTTGGTTCCCGCAGGCTAGGACGCCAAGCCCCCCGATTAAGAGGTCTCGAGTATAAGGCTCCGGGTACCCCCATCCGGCTGTCCTTGGAAGTGAGTGGTATGGCCCGCGATCATTATGTAGTAGCACTTCAAGGGCTGTTTTTTTTGTCTCCTCAACTTGAGCCCATTGTTCTGCATTCAATTTACGAGATCCCCAGTTTTTCTGTTATTAACTGCACAAACCTTTTTGCTACTACACGATAGTCATATTTCTCAACTACCCTTCTCCTACCCGCCTCCCCCATTCTTCTGCGCAGTTTCTCATCTTGCATGAGGTCCATCAGGTATTGCGCAATATCGTGGATGCTGGCCCGGTAGTCAACTGTACGCGGATAGGGAAAGACTACCCTGTGCTTTGACTCCCAACCCGACTCTTCGCCGACGGTTGTCTCTTTAATCATGATTTCCGTGGCTACGCCGGCCAAAAACGCCGTTTCACCATGGACCAGGGTTTCAAGCATAGCCATAGCGTTGATGCTTATCACTGGCTTGCCGCAGGCCCCAGCCTCAACTTGTGGCATGCCAAACCCCTCTAGCCGTGAAGGAGCCGCGTAGATGTCACACGCATTCATGAGGTAGGGCATGAAATTCCGTGAAACAATGCTGGTAGTGTAGATAACCTTCTTATCGATGCCCAAGGAGGTTGCGAGTTGAAGATCCATGAGGTTCTGCTGAAAGGTCCTTTGCTGAGGCCAGACCTTGCACACATATTTCCAGCTGGGCGCTTTCCCATCAATGAGCGCTAAAGCTTGCATCATCTCCTGCGCCCCCTTCGATGCTGCGTCTCCACCTACTGTGAGGATCATAAGGTCTTCAGGTTTTACACCGAGTGTGTCGCGGATGTAAGCTACTTTTTGTTCACTCTTGTCATGTGGCGCGAAGGATTCAGTGTCAACCCCTACTGGTAGAACCTCGATGTTATTGCCGCGTAGACCGTCGCGTATGTATATGTCTTTCACCCATTGTGATGTAACCAATACGAGTGGAAGCGCGTCGAGGGTATCCTGATAATTCGCTATGTATCCATCAGCTACTAACCAGGGCACTGGTAGGACGTTAAACCGCTGAGGGTGGAGCACTAGATCGGGGGTCAGTCCCCAATAGCCTGCCCCGACAACTATATCCGGTGCAAACCAATTGTAGTACCACTCCTTTTCCTGTGCGGACGAGAAGTGAACCGCGTAGGCGTCAACCCCTATTTCTTTCAGGCCTCGGTAGAGTAAGTCGCCTTGGGTCGCCAGTCCACCTGGGGAGGGCGGGTACTCGTATTGAACAAGTACTTTCATGGCCATCCTCCCTTAGTTTTCAACCATTCTTGGAAATGAGCTGGGGAATTGAAGCACCAGAATGCTTCTTCTCTCATCACGATTTTGGCTTCATACGTTTCAGGGGCGAAGCCATATATGTCGGTTATGATGCGGCGTTTTCTCATCAACACATCCTCAGGTAACTGATCTATTTTATGGGCGGTCTTGATGGCTTGCGGGAGATCATCCTTACCTCCCTTCCCGCTGTCCCCGTAAGCGAACATGCACAGCTTATTCGTCCTAATGAGTCCGTCCTCCCAAAGCTTGGATACTGCTTTACTGCATTCTTCGTGGCGACGATGCCGAGTATATTCCCCATAGGGACTGTGAGTGAGGACAAGGTCGAAGTCTCTGTTAGACAATAATGAAAGTATCATCTGCTGTACTCTTGCGTCATCAAGGGGCAATTGCTCTGATCCATCATCCAGATCGCCGATCCAGCCTATTCCGCCAAGTTGTTGAACAGCTTTGGTGAACCTGGGTGCCCGGTCTGGATCTTTACCACGACAAAGCGATACGATTATCCAATTCCAGTCAGAGTTCATGAGCACTGTTCCGCCGGCCCAGATTGTTTCATCATCAGGGTGCGCCACAATCACCGCAGCTATTGGGGGTTTCCTCATTCCATCTATTCATGATAATGTGAGTCAGTAAGTTATTAGAACCGCTGTTAGAATAGCGTTACGCGGGCGCGCGAGACAAGCGCACAAGTCAGTTAAATAACTATTCAGCACATTTCTTGGCTCCGGATAAAAACTATTGGACGATCTTCATGATGCATGCGCGCGCACTCCGCCCTTAGGGCGATGGCGAAGAGGTGCTCCAGCGAGTGCGTGATTTTCGGGGTGAGAAGCTCCGTGTTCGGGATACGAACTCTGAAGTCGAATGTTGAGATCTCGTAGCCACTTCCGGGGACTTCCACTCTCTTTGATAATCTGATGTAGGGGGCCTTGATCTTCGTGTGGTCGAGGCTGAACGACTCTAAGCTTATTGTTTTGAGTTGTTTCTAACTTCCAACTCTGGGATGCCCCTATGGTGATATTCTGTTATTTATATTATTTTGACTAGTTTAATCGGAAATGAATAACTGCTAGGCCGCACACGCTCCACGACGTTTGATAATTTATCGCGTGCGGATACGTACGCCGTCAGGATCGTGTAAATATTTTGTTATTAAAATAAGATTGAAATACTTTACAGATTCAAGATCTGACCATGAACCCAATTAAGCGAGTCTTGATCATAGCAGCGAGCCCGCGCAAAAATGGTAACAGCACGATTCTAGCGCTGAAAGCCGCTGAAGGAGTCAAAGCCGAAGGCGGCGAAGCTGATGTGGTGGCAATAGGTAACCTCAAGATCGCTCCCTGTAGCGCGTGTGATTCATGCAGAACCAAGCCTGAGGCTGGGTGTGTAATTAGAGATGATATGCAGCCTTTGTATCAAAAAATCAGAGAGGCACAGGGGATAATATTTGCGACTCCGATATATTGGTTCAGCATTTCCGCGCAGATGAAATTATTCATCGATCGAACATATGCGATGTATAGCGACGGCATCTACGCTTTTACCGGAAAGGACGTTGGCGTGATTCTGACTTTTGAAGACGAGGATGTGTTCGTTTCAGGAGGGGTCAATGCGTTGCGTTCTTTCCAGGATACTTTTGCTTATGTTAAAGCCAATCTCGTGGGGTCGGTTTACGGTAGCGCAGATAAGGCGGGGGATATTCAAACAAACGGGAAAGCACTGCAAAAAGCCTATGGTTTAGGGAAAAAACTTGTAAATCAAAAATCGAGAAAAGGGTAATGAGCTAATCTATTTCTCACGTGCGCGCGCATTGCGACCCCAACAAGCTCGCTAAATGGGAAAAGGAATACTCACCAGTAATGAGTTACAAGATTACTCCACTTATGGATCGCATTGAGTTCAAAAAACTTTAGGAAACCCCCGCCTTTTTTTTAATGCGCGCACGTGTTCCCAGGCTCTAGGTATCGTGCGGCCATCAATGCGTACATCTTGCTTACGGGGTGGAGCCATTCGAGTTTGACGTACTCATTTGCGCCATGCGCTTCGCCGCGTTGCGGACCTAAGTGGACGCAGGGAATTCCCTGCTCACCTTGGAATATGTTCGCATTCGTTATCCCGTATGCGTATTCGTAGAGGGGTGCCCTCCCCATCACGTCTCGGTAGACACTGTCGAGCGTCTTCATTATCGGCTCATCCTTCGAGCAGGTGTAGGGCTCGTACCTCGGTGGCTTGACTCCGATCTCGACCTCCGACTTGAGATGGAGGGAGTCGACGAGTCGCCTCATGTCGTCGAGGGCATACTGTATGGTTTCTCCTGGGACGAGGAGGCGGTTGACCTCGAAGCGTGCCGATGCTGGGATGACGACTGAGTAGACTTGGTATCCACCCTCGAACTTGAGGGTACAGTACGTGCCCCTCCCGAATTCGGGGTGGGGCTGGAGCTGGAGCCTGTCGAGATTTGCGACGATCTTGGCTGCATCCTCGACGGCGTTGACTCCGAGGTGGGGCCTGAAGCCATGAGCTGCCTTTCCCCTCACCTTTATGTCGTAGAGTATCTTCCCGGTGAGACCGAGGGGTATAGGCTTCGTCTCGTCTCCGCAGTAGCTGTAGGTGAGGACGATGGCGTCGAGGCTCCGCCACCTCTCTTCCCTCATCATCGCCCACGCCCCGACATCGGTGGCCTCCTGGTCGACGACGAGGCTGAAGCTCAGCTCACCCTCGAAACCGTGATCACCGTCGGCGATTGCTCGGAAGGCATTGAGTGTGCATGCTATGCCGCTCTTCATGTCGCAGGCACCGCGTCCGTAGATCCTGCCATCCTTGACAACTGCTCTGAACGGGTCGGTTGCCCAGCCCTCGCCAGCGGGAACAGTATCGCTGTGGGCATTGTAGTTTAGCTGCTTCCCCTGCCTAGCCCCCTCAAGGGTCCCGTATAAGTTGGGCCTCTTTTCCTCCACGTACTGTAGCTCAATCTTGAATCCATAGGATTCGAGCTTCTCCTTCACGTATAGTGTGAGCCCCTCCTCATCCCCTGTGACGCTGGGGATGCCTATCATCTCCTCGGTGAGTCTAACGGCGTAGGAGTCATCGAGTCGCCTGAAAATGTCCTCGGCCATGTAGTAAAAAGTCGCGGGTTGGTGGGATAAGATGAACGACTCATGTGCTGTTGAAGAACATAAAAAGAACCTCTCAATAATTGTATCGTAGATAACGCCAATTACGAGCACGTGCATTTAACCATGCACGCGCGCAAGGGGATCGTAATTAATTCATAGCTCAAGTAATACACTCAATGAACATCGATCGTATCAGAGAAGATATTCCAATCCTAAGAAATGTCAACTACCTCAACACAGCCGCCAGCGGCCCAGTCCTAACACCAGTAAAAGCCGCCGTGGAAAACCGATGGGATAACTGGGAGAGGGGAAAAACAGTAGAACTCCCAGATACTAGAGGCGAGGTTGGCAAGCTCCTGCACTGCGGCAGAGACAATGTCGCATTAATACACAGGGCCTCACAGGGAATCAACATCGTATCAGACCTCATAAAACCCAAGAGTGGCCAGAACATTGTACTCACCGACCTAAGCTACCCCTCCTCCGTCTACCCATGGCTTAGGCATAGGGAGAAAGGCGTTGAGATCAGGCAGATACACAACTCAAATGGCCTAATCACCTTAGACGACTACGAGAGAGCCATCGATGACGACACCTGCCTAGTGAACCTGAACAGAGTTGAGTGGTCGAGCGGACTTAGGAACGATGTAAAAGAGATTACAAAAATCGCCCATAATCATGGCTCCCTAGTGCTCGACGACGCTTTCCAAGCAGTCGGCGTACTTGACGTTGACCCCGTTGAAGACGGAGTTGACTTCCTGGTATTCGGCGGCGAGAAGTGGATGTGCTGCCTCGCGAGAGCCGCAGTTCTCTATGTTGCTGATGAGATGATTAGCCAATATGAGCCCTCTTACAGGTTCTATTGGAGGGTTTACGAGGATTTTACTTGGGATCGGGCATCGTGGGACAAGCCTGGGCATGATAATATCCGATCATGGGACAAACCGATGGTGAGTACGGCTGAAAAGTTCGACCCCGGGTGCGTCGGAGAGGACGCTCAGATGGGTTTTCATGAGAGTCTACGCTACGTTAACGAGCTGGATATAAAAAAAGTATAGGAGAGAGACCTAAAGCTGAGCAGCTACCTCATCGAGGGCTTAAAAGACTTGGGGGCTAAGATTATTACCCCCTTTGAAGAATTTAGTCGAGCTGGGGTAGTTACCTATAGTCTAGGAACTTATGAATTGAACCAATTGAGTTATGACGCCTTTACGAAAGCGGGAATCGTAGTCTCACATCGATATGTTGGAGGTGTTGGAGGTATCAGGATCTCCCCCCATTTCTTCAATACCGAGGTGAACCTCGACGAGGCTCTACAAGTCCAGAAGATGGTTTTCAATAGTTTTCCTATTAATAGTGGCTGAAACTATCACGAGCTCGTCTTAAGAAAATCTTAACCCAAAGTTACTTTTGCATAATCCGCGCGCGCAATAGTCTTATCCCCCCAAACCCCAAACCCAACCGCTTACGCTCACGACTATCTAACACTAACTACACTCCACTACCCTCTTACTCTCTTACCCCCACCACTCTCTCTACAAACAAACAGACAAACAAAAATAATTTTAAATTTATAAAAATAATAATTGTAAATTTATGTGTTTCGTAATCTTGATTGGAAACAAAAACTTGCTGTTTCAGGAAGCGCATTAAGCTTTGAGCTTTGTTAGCCTATCGTTTACACCCTTAAGCCTGTCCTCGAGGCGAACCTTCACTGACTCTAAGAACTCCACCTCCTCGTCAACGGTCATTGAGGCGAAACGCATCATCGCACGCCTATCCATCCAATGCTCGCCAGCTGGGCCATGTGGACCACCAGGTGGACCGTGAGGACCATCATGTGGAGCATGTGGACCGTGGTGTTCGCTTCGCTCCTCGGGCCCTCCGCAGCACTCTTGAACCTGCTCTTCCGGCCCTTCTTCAACTTCTGGTTTCCTTTCTTCGCCCATGTCTTTTCACTTAGTGTTATTCTGGAAGCGTCGCATGTAAAGGATGCCCGCACTTATCCTAGAATATACTTTACAATCTAACAAATCTTCATCCAAACAAATAGATCCACACCGCATACACTAGGATGTTTAACACCGTGATGATCAACCCCTTCTTTAGAAACGAGAGAAAGCTGAATGACCGCCCAGCCCTACTCTCAGCGTTCTCGAGAATAATGACGTTGCTCGCCGCGCCCAGAACAGTCAGGTTACCCGCGATGGTGGACCCCGATGCCAGCGCCAGCCAAGCATACTGATAAGTCCCATTGAAGCCCAAACCCTTCATGACATCAATATACAGCTTAACCAGCGGGACATTACTGAACACCTGACTCAGAACGGTACTCAACAACATAATGTTGACGATAGATGAGCCCCTGTCCAACGGATTCGGGGCGGGTATTATGTTGATGAATACGTTCGCTGCGCCGGATTGCCAGAGGCCCCCCATCACCATAAACATTGTGAGGAAGAAGACGATGCTGCTCCAATCCACCTGCCGCAACAGATCCCGCTTATCCCCAGCGAGGGTGTAGAGTGGGACCGACGCGAGGAACGCTATGATGCCGAGGTGCTCGGCGTGAGGAAGACCCCAGAGACCAAGCAAGTCGTTAAGAAGGAAGCCTCCCACCG